>JAESGQ010000075.1_pt1 | contig 122270 bp, 112 predicted proteins | sample 9266251 | NCBI WGS metagenome assembly JAESGQ01 (sample SAMN17056778, study PRJNA650883) | algae metagenome | isolation source: Kaiparowitsia implicata GSE-PSE-MK54-09C and co-occurring heterotrophs from... | place: USA: Kaiparowits Plateau, Grand Staircase Escalante National Monument, UT ...
GATCACTTCTAGGCCGAACTTCATCCGCCCCTCGAAGGTGCCGCCCCATTCGTCGGTGCGCTTGTTGACGCGCGGCGACCAGAACTGGTCGATCATATGTTGGTGCACGGCGGACAGCTCGATGCCGTCCAGACCGCCTTCTTTCGCCCGGCGCGCGGCGCTGGCGTAGTTGCCGATCACCCGCCAGATTTCCTCGACCTCGATGGTCTTGCAGGTGGCGCGGTGCACCGGTTCGCGGATGCCCGACGGCGACATCAGGGTCGGCCAGTGGAAGCCGTCCCAGCGCGAGCGGCGGCCCATGTGGGTAATCTGGATCATGATCTTGGCGCCGTGCTTGTGCATGGCGTCCGCGAGATTCTGGAAGTGCGGAATGATCCGGTCGGTGGACAGGTTGACCGAGCTCCACCACTGCTGTGGGCTGTCGATGGCCACCACCGAGGAGCCACCGCAGATCGCCAGGCCGATGCCGCCCTTGGCCTTTTCTTCGTAATACTTGATATAGCGCTCGGTGGTCATGCCGCCGTCGGTGGCATACACCTCGGCGTGCGCGGTGCTGAGCACGCGGTTGCGGATGGTCAACTTGCCGATCTGGATCGGCTGGAACATTGCCTCGAAAGCCATGGTCGGTGCTCCGCCTTACAGAGGTTTGACAGTGAACAGGCCATCGTCGTGGCCTGCTTCGGAGCCGCCATAGACCTGCTCGGCCACGGTGCGAATCGCGCTGCCCTGGGCCTGGAGAATCTGGTCCATGGCGCCGGCAAACCAGCCGGTGAACATGTAGTCGACCTTGCGCCCGCACTTGCCGTAGACGTAGACAAAAGCCGAGTGCTTAAGGCGCACCGACGCGGTGCCAGCAGCCAGATCAATGGCCTCGATCTCGAACAGCCCCCAGCCACGCTGCGACAAGCGCTTCATATAGTGTTCGAACACCGCCACGCCAGACAGGCCATGGCATTCGGCTTCCTTCTCGCACCAGTGCCAGGCGGACTTGTAGCCGGCCTTGTAGAGAATCTCGGCATAGGCCTCGGCGCCCAGCACTTCCTCGATACCGATATGGTTATTGACGAAGAAATGCCGCGGCACATAAAGCATCGGCAGCGCGTCAGTGGTCCAGACGCCAGTTTCGTCGTCGACCTGAATCGGCATTTCGGGTGCGTGTGTGGCCATGTGTACAGACTCCAGAATTCGGTTGTGCTGTTGCTTGATGGGTATCGCTGCGCTTAACCCATCCTACGAAGGTGTTCGCTGCGCTTTGCGTAGGGTGGATTAGCCGCAGGCGTAACCCACCGAGCGGTCTATCGGCTTACTCGCCCCATACGTTTTTCAATACGCTTACCCAGTTCTCGCCCATGATCTTGCGCACCACGCGTTCGGAATGGCCGCGCTTGAGCAGGGTCTCGGTGAGGTTGGGGAATTCGCCGACGGTGCGGATGCCCAGCGGGTTGATGATCTTGCCGAAGCTGGTCAGGCGGCGGGCGTAGCCCTTGTCATGGGTCAGGTACTCGAAGAAGTCCTGGCCGTGGCCCTGGGTGAAGTCGGTGCCGATGCCGATGGCGTCTTCGCCGACTATGTTCATCACGTACTCGATGGCTTCGGCGTAGTCGTCGATGGTCGAGTCGATGCCCTTGGCCAGGAACGGCGCGAACATGGTTACGCCGACAAAGCCGCCGTGGTCGGCGATAAATTTCAGCTCTTCATCAGATTTGTTGCGCGGGTGCTCTTTCAGGCCGGACGGCAGGCAGTGGGAGTAGCAGACCGGCTTTTTCGATTCGAGGATGACTTCCTCGGAAGTCTTCGAACCCACATGCGAGAGGTCGCACATAATGCCGACCCGGTTCATCTCGGCGACGATCTCGCGACCGAAGCCGGACAGCCCGCCGTCACGCTCGTAGCAGCCGGTGCCGACCAGGTTCTGGGTGTTGTAGCACATCTGCACGATGCCCACGCCAAGCTGCTTGAACACCTCGACATAGCCGATCTGGTCTTCAAACGCATGGGCGTTCTGGAAGCCGAAGAGGATGCCGGTCTTGCCCTGCTCTTTAGCCTTGCGGATGTCGGCGGTGCTGCGCACCGGCATGACCAGGTCGCTGTTCTCGCGGATCAGCTTCTGGCTGGCGGCGATATTGTTCACCGTGGCCTGAAAGCCTTCCCATACCGACACGGTGCAGTTGGCCGCAGTCAGGCCGCCTTTGCGCATGTCTTCGAACAGTTCGCGGTTCCACTTGGCGATGATCAGCCCGTCAATAACGATGCTGTCGGCGTGCAATTCGGCTGGGCTCATCAGGCAGTCCCCTTTTTAGCTGTGTCGCCAAACCCGTTGTTGGCGCTTTGGACTGAGCATATCCCTGGGGGCTCGGGCGACCCGGTGCAAAAACGACCGGGGTATTGCCGAAAGCGTCAAAGCCGGGTCGCAGGCGGATATGCCGCCTGACGGGACCACTCAGGCGGTGGTCGTTGGGTGCTCGTGGCGGTCCTGACTGGGGCAGGTGGCGAAGCGTGCGCGGTAGCAGCGGGAGAAGTACGAGGAGGACTCGAAGCCGCAGGCCAGGCCGACTTCCAGCACGCTCATGTCGGTCTGACGCAGCAGTTGGCGGGCCTTGTCCAGGCGCAGGGCGAGGTAGAAGCTGGATGGGGTTTCACGTAGATGATGGCGGAACAACCGCTCCAGCTGGCGCGGCGTCACCTTGATCAGCTCGGCCAAGGCCTGGGAACTGAGCGGCTGCTCGCTGTGGCGCTGCATCTCGCCGATCACCTGCACCAGCTTCTTGTTGTGCACGTCATAGCGACTGGCGATCTGCATGCGCTGGTGATCCTGACGCGAGCGGATGCGGCCGAGCACGAACTGCTCGGACACCGCCAGCGCCAGCTCTTCGCCATGCTCGCGGCCGATCAGGGTCAGCATCAGATCCAGGCTGGCGGTGCCGCCGGCGCTGGTGATGCGCCGGCCGTCGACCTCGAACAGTTCCTGGGTCACCGCCAGGCGCGGGTAGCGTTCACGAAAGGCTTCGATGGCTTCCCAGTGCAGGGTCAGGCGTTGCCTGGCGAACAGCCCGGCCTCGGCCAGAATAAAACTGCCGGTGTCGATACCGCCGAGCAACGCACCTTCATGTTCGGCGCGGTGCAGCCAGTGCGACAAGCGCGGGTCGAAAGTCGCCAGCGGTTCGAAGCCGGCGACCACGAACAGCTGGTCACCCGCAGCCGGCAACTGCAGGGCGCCATCGACGTTCAGCGACATGCCATTGCTGGCCGCCACCGCCGTGCCGTCCGCGCTGAGCAGACGCCAACGGTACAGCTCGCCGCGAAAACGATTAGCCACGCGCAACGGCTCGATGGCGGCCATCAGCCCCATCATGGAAAAACCGGGAAGCAGGAGAAACCACAGGGTCTGGGGCATGCAGGTCATTCCGCCGGGACACAGGCTGTCAGCCTTTTACTAAAAGGTATCGGCGCGAGCATGGCAAGCAAGGTGGTCGTTTCAATTCAACAGGTAGTCGTTTTAGTGCGTTTTGCCCGCACAAACGCTGCGTAATCTGGCTCCATCGGGCAGTGAAACCCGACAGCCAGAGGCCGCGAGCCTCTCTACAAAATAAAAGCTATAACCGTACTGGTTGGAGGGTCTAATCGATGAAAGCGCTCAAGGTATTCGCCGGTTGCTGTGTGCTCAGTGTGTTCAGTTCCTCGCTGCTGGCCGCCGAGGACGCCAGTTGCCAGCAGACCCGCATCGGCGTGGTCGGCTGGACCGATGTAGTCGCCACCAGTGCGGTCGCGGCAACCCTGCTTGAGGGCTTGGGTTACCAAACCAAGCAGATCACCGCTTCGCAGCAAATCATCTTCTCCGGCATCGACAAGCAGCAGATCGACTTTTTCCTCGGTTACTGGAAGCCGGCAATGGACAGCAATATCAAGCCCTTCCTCGACAAGGGCCAGGTCAAGGTGTTCGCCGAACCCAGCCTGAAGAACGCCATCACCACCCTGGCGGTGCCCAGCTACGCCGCCGAGCAGGGCCTGCGCACCTTTGCCGATATCGCCAAGTTCAAGGAACAACTGGGCGGCAAGATCTACGGCATCGAGCCAGGGACCGGGGCCAACAGCACTATCCAGAAGATGATCGACAGCAACCAGTTCGGCCTCGGTGGTTTCAAAATGATCGAATCCAGCGAGGCAGCGATGCTCGCGGCGGTCGGCCGGGCCAACGCGCGCAAGGAGCCGATCGTGTTCGTCGGCTGGAAGCCGCACCCGATGAATATCCAGCTGCAGATGACCTACCTGACCGGCAGTGAGGACGTGTTCGGGGCCAACGAGGGCGCCGCGTCGGTGTCTACCGTAACCGCGCCGAACTATGCCGAGCGCTGCCCCAACGTCAATCGCCTGCTGACCAACCTGTCCTTCACTGCCGAGCAGGAGAGCCAGTTGATGGAGCCGATCATGGCCCGCGAAGACGCCAAGGCAGTAGCGCGCAAGTGGCTCAAGGACAACCCGCAGGAGCTGCGCCGCTTCCTCGATGGCGTCACCACCGTCGATGGCCGCAGCGGCACCGACAGCGTTCTCGCCGTACTGCAGTAACCCAGCCCATTGGAGTGATAGGTGCGCCACACGGCGCACGACCTCCGCTCGCCCCGAAGAAGGATGCAACAACCATGAACCATGAAGTCATCGTCACCTGTGCGGTGACCGGTGCCGGCGACACCGTCGGCCGGCACCCGGCCATCCCGGTCACGCCCAAGCAGATCGCCGCCGCTGCTATCGAAGCTGCCAAGGCTGGCGCCACCGTTGCCCACTGCCATGTGCGCGACCCGCAGACTGGCAAGCCGAGCCGCGATGTTGCGCTGTACCGCGAGCTGGTCGAGCGCATCCGCGAGAGCGACACCGACGTGATCATCAACCTTACCGCCGGTATGGGCGGTGATCTGGAGATCGGCCGCGGCGAACAGCCTCTGGAGTTCGGTCTCGGTACCGACCTGGTCGGGCCGCTGACGCGCCTGGCCCATGTCGAGGAGCTGCTGCCGGAAATCTGCACCCTGGACTGCGGCACCCTGAACTTCGGCGACGGCGATTTTATCTACGTGTCCACCCCCGCCCAGCTGCGTGCCGGTGCCAAGCGCATCTCCGAACTGGGGGTCAAGGCCGAGCTGGAGATCTTCGACACCGGCCACCTGTGGTTTGCCAAACAGCTGATCAATGAAGGCCTGCTGGAAGACCCGCTAATCCAGCTGTGCCTGGGCATTCCCTGGGGCGCGCCGGCCGACACCACAACCATGAAAGCCATGGCCGACAACCTGCCGCCGGGCATCACCTGGGCTGGTTTTGGCATCGGCCGGTCGCAGATGCCAATGGTCGCCCAGGCCATGCTGCTCGGCGGCAACGTGCGGGTCGGCCTGGAGGACAACATCTGGCTGGACCGTGGCGTGCACGCCAGCAATGGCCAACTGGTCGAGCGCGCCATCGAGATTATCGAACGCCTCGGCGGCCGCGCCCTAAGCCCGGCCGAGGGTCGGGAAAAGATGAAGCTCAAGCGCCGCGGTTGACGCATTGCGCCTACATACACCTAAACCGTAGCCCGGATGCAATCCGGGACAGATTGAACTGCCAAGCCCGGACATACCCGGGCGACAGGAACTGCCATGCCCTATATCACTCACCTTAAAACCTTCGCCGCCCTCGGCACCGGCGTGATCGGTGCCGGCTGGATCGCCCGCGCCCTGGCCCACGGCCTCGATGTGATCGCCTGGGACCCGGCTCCCGGCGCCGAAGCAGCGCTACGCACGCGTATTGCCAATGCCTGGCCAGCCTTGCAGAAACAGGGCCTGGCCCCTGGAGCCTCACCGCAGCGCCTGCGCTTTGTCGACAGCATCGACGAGTGCGTGCGTGACGCCGACTTTATCCAGGAGAGCGCACCGGAGCGCCTCGAACTCAAGTGCGAGCTGCACGCCAGAGTCAGCGTGGCAGCGCGGCCAGATGTGCTGATTGCTTCCAGCACCTCGGGGCTGCTGCCCAGCGAGTTTTATGCCGATGCCACGCGGCCCGAGCGCTGCGTGGTCGGCCACCCATTTAACCCGGTCTATCTGCTGCCGCTGGTGGAAGTGGTGGGCGGCCAGCACACCGCGCCGGAGGCGGTGCAGGCGGCGATCCAGGTCTATGAGTCGCTGGGTATGCGCCCGCTGCATGTGCGCAAGGAAGTGCCGGGGTTTATCGCCGACCGCCTGCTCGAAGCGCTGTGGCGCGAGGCGCTGCACCTGGTTAACGACGGGGTAGCGACTACCGGCGAGATCGACGATGCGATTCGCTTCGGTGCCGGCCTGCGCTGGTCGTTTATGGGCAGCTTTCTCACCTACACCCTGGCCGGTGGCCCGGCCGGAATGCGCCACTTTATGGCCCAGTTCGGCCCGGCGCTAAAACTGCCCTGGACCTACCTGCAGGCACCCGAGCTGACCGAGGGGCTGATCGACGCGGTGGTCGAAGGCACTGCCGAGCAGCAAGGCAGCCGCAGCCTGGAGGAACTGGAACGCTACCGCGACGACTGCCTGCTGGCGGTACTTGGTGCGATCGGGGAGACCAAGCGCAAGCACGGTTTCGACTTCGCCGAGTAAGTTCAGGCCCGTTCCTACACCGAAATATCACGCCTTGCCCGGAGGTTGCGCCGCCATGCTTACGCCCTACCGCACCAGCGTCCTGCCCGAGTGGGTCGACTATAACGGTCACCTGCGCGATGCCTTCTACCTGCTGATCTTCAGCCATGCCACCGATGCGCTGATGGATCAGCTGGGCCTGGACGAAGCCGGCCGGGCGCGCAGCGGGCACACCCTGTACACCCTGGAGTGCCACCTCAACTACCTGGCCGAGGTCAAACAAGGCGCAGCGGTCGAGGTGCATACCCAGTTGCTGGCCCATGACGCAAAACGCCTGCATATCCACCACGACCTGCGCCGCCCAGGTGCGGCCACCAGCCTGGCGCAGAGTGAGCAGATGCTGATGAACATCGACAGCGTCAGCACGCGTTCGGCGCCCTTCGACCCGCAGGTACTGGCGCGGGTGCAGGCTCTCGCTGAGGCCCAGCGCGATCTACCGCAACCTGCCTGCGTCGGCTGCCTGATCGCTCTGCCGCCCGCCAGGGCCTAGCAGAACAACCCAACAACCCTATCCAACACGTCGCGCCAGGAGATCGTTATGACCGCTGTGGATTTGCCAGCCGCACCCTCCTTTATCGCCGATTGGCGCAGCTATCCGAGCAGCGTCGATCTGGTCGGCCTGCACCCCGCCGCCGACCGCCTTGATCTGCTCTGGCGCGATGGACGCATCAGCCCCTTTCATCATCAGTGGCTGCGCGATAACTGCGCCTGCAGTCACTGCGTGTACGACGTGACTCGCGAACAGCTGCTGGAAATCGTCGATGTGCCCGAAGCGCTGCTGCCACCGCACGCCTGTATCGACGAACAAGGTCAGCTGCTGATCGACTGGCATGACGGTCACCACAGCCGCTATCAACCCGGCTGGTTACGCGCCCATGCTTACGACGATGCCTCGCGTGCCGAACGCCGCGCGCAACACCCGCAGAGCCGGCTATGGGGCGCGGAGATGGCCGAGCAACTGGCGCAATTCGACTATCAGGCGGTAATCGAGGATGACGCCAGCCTGCTGCGCTGGCTGCTGGCCGTGCGCGATTTCGGCCTGACCCAGCTGACCGGCGTGCCCACCACTGCGGGTGCGCTGCAGCGGGTCGCGCAGCGCATCTCGTTTATTCGCGAGAGCAATTTCGGCGTGCTGTTCGATGTGCGCTCCAAGGCCGATGCCGACAGCAATGCCTACACCGCCTTCAACCTGCCGCTGCACACCGACCTGCCGACCCGCGAGTTGCAGCCAGGTCTGCAATTTCTGCATTGCCTGATCAACGACGCCCGGGGCGGTGAAAGCATCTTTGTCGACGGTTTCGCCATTGCCGAGGCGCTGCAGCAAGAGGCCCCGGAGGATTTCCATAGCCTGTGTACCTGCGCTGTCGAGTTCCGCAACAAGAGCCGCAGCAGCGACTACCGCTGCCTGGCGCCGATCATTGCCCTGGACGCAGAGGGCCGGGTCAGCGAAGTGCGCATGGCCAACTTTCTCCGTGGCCCCTTTGATGTGCCGGCCGAGCAGATGCCGGCGCTGTATCGCGCCTACCGCCGTTTTATCAGCATGACCCGCGAGCCGCGCTTTCGCCTGCAGCGCCGGCTTGAGGCTGGCCAGCTGTGGTGCTTCGACAACCGCAGGGTTCTGCATGCGCGCCGCGAATTCGATCCGGCCAGCGGCGCGCGGCATTTTCAGGGCTGCTATGTCGACCGCGACGAGCTACTGTCGCGGATCCGCGTGCTGCAGCGCTAAAAAAAACCCGCTATGGAGAGCCGATGCCTGAGCCTTATCCCTTGTCTGCGCAGATGGCCGCCTTCGTGGCCGAGAGCCAGAGGTTTATCGCGGCGGACAACTCTCTGGCGGCGCAGCGTGTCGCCTATGGGGCATTGTGCCGGGCGTTCAGCCCGCCGCGCCCAGCGGGCTTGATGGTCAACGATCTGCAGCTCGCCGGGGTTGCGGTGCGTCGCTATCTGCCTGACGCGCCAGCCCCCACTGCTGACTGGCCCTGCCTGCTGTACCTGCATGGCGGCGGTTGGATGCTCGGCGACCTCGACTCCCACGACTTTATCTGTGCCTATCTGGCGCAGCAGCTTGGGATAGTGGTCGTCGGTGTGGCGTATCAGCTGGCCCCCGAGCAGCCTTTTCCCGCCGCCCTGGAGGACTGCTTGGCCGTCTGGCAGGCGCTGCGCGATGGTTTGCTCGATGTACCGCTGGAGCAGGCGCGGCTGGCCGTTGCCGGCGACAGTGCTGGAGGCAACCTCGCGGTGGCCCTGTGCCTGGCCTTGCGGGCGACGGAGCAGCAACAACCTTGCGCCCAGGCGCTGATCTATCCGGTACTGAGTGCGCTGCCCTTGCCTTCGCACCAGCGCTGCGCCGATGCACCCTTGCTAACCCATGCTGAGCTGCAGGCCTGTCTGGATATTTACCTGGCAGCCCCCGAGCAACGGCAAAACCCGCTGGCGTTGCCGCTGGCGGCCCCGGACTTCGTCGGCCTGGCCCCGGCCTTTGTCGCCGCAGCCGAGTTCGATCCGTTACGGGATGACGCCGCTCGCTACGCCGAACGCCTGGCACTCGATGGCGTACCGGTGGTATTCGAGCCGGGGCTGGGTCTGATTCACGGCTGCCTGCGTGGGCTGGGTCGGGTAGACGAAGTGGATCGCCTGTATCAACACCTCTGCACCTGGCTGGCCACGGCGCAGGGACGCTAAGCCGCGCACCCGAAAAGAACGCCAAAAAAAGCCCCTGCCCGGGGGTATCCGGCAGGGGCCAAGGTGACCCTGAGGAGGGTCTCAGTGTGTTGCAGCGTTAGCTGGCCTGCTGCGGGCGGCCAGCAGACCGTAGGCGGTCAGGCCGAGCAGAAGCCACAGACCAAGAGACATATGCAGAGCCTTACTCCGCGCCGACCTGGCGCAGGTACGGCGCCGGCGCCGCGCCGAGGTTGTTCAGCACGCGCTCGCTGTACCAGTCGATAAAGTTGACCACGCCGAACTCGTAAGTCTTCGAGTAGGGGCCGGGCTGGTAGGCGGTGGAGTTGATGCCGCGCTGGTTCTCTTCGGCCAGACGGCGGTCCTGATCGTTGGTGGCATCCCATACCTGACGCAGGCGCGCCACGTCGTAGTCGACGCCTTCCACGGCATCCTTGTGCACCAGCCATTTGGTGGTGACCATGGTTTCCTGGGCGCTGATCGGCCACACGGTGAAGACGATCAGGTGATCGCCCATGCAGTGGTTCCACGAATGCGGCAGATGGAGGATGCGCATCGAGCCGAGGTCCGGGTCGGTGATGCGGCCCATCAGCTTCTTGCAGCCCGGCTTGCCGTCCATGGTCATCGACACAGTGCCCTTGAGCAGCGGCATGCGCACGATGCGGTTACGCAGGCCAAAGCTTGCGTGGGCGTAGGGGATGTTGTCCTTGTCCCAGCGGGTGGTGCACTCGCTCACCTGATCCTTGAACGCCTGGGTGGCGCGCGGGTCGGTGACGTCATCCCATTCCAGCAGGGTATTGAGCAGCTCCGGGTGCGAACCGTTGCAGTGGTAGCACTCGCGGTTGTTCTCCAGCACCAGCTTCCAGTTGGCCTTTTCCATCAAGGTGGTCTGCACCGCCACCTTGGTGTTTTCCATGTCGTAAGGCTCCATGTAATGAGCCAGGGTGCTGAGGAAGTCGTCGATGGCCGGCGGGTTTTCCGCCAGGGAGATAAAGATGTAGCCGCCCGCCACCTTGCAGTTAACCGGCTTGAGGCTGTAGTCCTTGAGGTCGAAATCCGCGCCCATTTCGCTGCCGGCGAACAGCAGGCGACCGTCCAGCTCGTAGGTCCACTGGTGATACGGGCACACCAGTTTGGCCACCTTGCCCTTGTCGCTGGTGCACAGGCGCGAGCCACGGTGGCGGCAGACGTTATGGAAGGCATGCACCACGCCATCGGCGCCGCGGATCACCATGATCGGGTTGTCGCCGATCTGCAGGGTGAGGTAATTGCCCTTGGCCGGGATCTCGCATGTCATGCCGGCGATCAGCCACTCCTTGTGGAAGATCTCCTGCATATCGATCTTGAACAGCCGCTCGTCGTTGTAGAACGGCTGCGGCAGCGAAAAGGTGCGCTCGCGGGTTTGCAGCATCTCGGCGGTGGCCTTGCGTGCGGGCTCCAGCGGATCGCCCAGGCTCAGGGTGGAAGTGACGTCCATCGGTAACTCCTCAATGGCGACTCGCTCGGCGAGTTGCCGCAATAAAGTGGCTAATCAGTTGCTACGCAAGGTGGCGTCATTGCCCCGTTCTGCGCCTGCCGATGGCGACTGGATGAAAGAGGAATTCGCTCGTGACCTTTTGCTTCGGCTGGCTGCGAGTGTGGCGCTGAGTGGGGGCGAAACCTTATCTATGGGCGACATGGTCACATCCGTTTCCGACGCGGCAAACCAAGGCCTGCGCGGCAGGTCGCGATAAGCATGTAAATGTCGCTGGCAGATAAATGAGCGCGCCTGCCAGTACGCACAATCCGCCCCATACAAGGCCGATGTCCGGCCGCGCGGAGAGACGTCCATGACGACGAACGACTTCCTCAACCCGGTTACCACGCAGACCTGGAGCAACGGTCGGCATATGGTGCGTTGCGTCAAAGTCATCCAGGAAACCTGGGACGTGCGCACCTTCTGCTTTATGGCCGATCAGCCAGTGCTGTACTTCTTCAAACCGGGGCAGTTCGTCACCCTGGAGCTGGAGATCGACGGCCAGCCAGTGATGCGCTCCTACACCATTTCCAGCTCGCCTTCGGTGCCCTACAGCTTCTCCATCACCATCAAGCGGGTGCCGGGCGGCAAGGTCTCCAACTGGCTGCATGACAACCTCAATGAAGGCGACGAGCTGCCGGTGCACGGCCCGGTCGGGCTGTTCAACGCCATCGATTTTCCCGCCGAGAAGGTGCTCTACCTCAGCGGTGGCGTCGGCATTACCCCGGTGATGTCGATGGCGCGCTGGTTCTACGACACCAACGGCAATGTCGACATGGTTTTCGTGCACAGCGCGCGCTCGCCGAAGGACATCATCTACCACCGCGAGCTGGAGCATATGGCCGCGCGGATCAGCAACTTCAGCCTGCATGTGATCTGCGAGAAGCACGGCCTGGGCGAGGCCTGGGCCGGTTATCGCGGCTACCTCAACCAGAAGATGCTGGAGCTGATTGCCCCGGACTATCTGGAGCGGGAAATCTTCTGCTGCGGCCCGACGCCCTACATGAACGCGGTCAAGCGCCTGCTCGAAGCCAACCACTACGACATGAGCCGCTACCACGAAGAATCCTTCGGCGCGACGCCGGCGGATGTACGCGAAGAGGTCAAGGAACTCGCCGCCGAAGCCGCCGAAGCCGACCCGGTGCCAGCGGCCGATCAGCATCAAGTGGCGTTCACCAGCACCGGCAAGAGCATCCGCGTCGACCCAGGCGAAACCGTGCATGCAGCCGCTGCCAAGCTCGGCCTGCATATCCCCAAAGCCTGCGGCATGGGCATTTGCGGCACCTGCAAAGTGATGAAGACGGCCGGCGAAGTGAGCATGGAACACAACGGTGGGATCACCGATGAAGATGTGGCCGAGGGTTATATCCTGTCGTGCTGCAGCGTGCCGCAGGGTGATGTGGCGATTGAGTATTGAAGGCTTTGTAACCACAACACCGCACACAGCAAAACGCCGCACTCGCCATCAAGGCCGGTGCGGCGTTTTTGTTTGAACGGGGCAGTTGTGGGAGGGGCTTTCGGCTCTGGCATCCTGCTCCGCAATCCACAGGGATGTGGTGAATGCCGCCAGCCCGCCGGGAGCGGGCGCGGCGCTACCTCCTGCATCCATGCAGTCGTAGCCGCGACGGCTGTAAGCAAAAGCTCGCCGCTAAAGCGCCTCCTACAGAGATAGTGGCCGTGGCTTAAAGCCTGACGCTGGCAAAGGTTGACTCGCCCTGCGCCCGCGTCAGCGCGGCCATGGCCGAGGATGGCGATGGGCGCATCAGGTCTTCCGGCATTGGCAGTAGCGCCACCACATGGCCGTTCTGCTGGCCGGCGCGTTCGTCGCGTGGCGGGATGCCGAAGTATTCGCGGTAGCACTTGGAGAAATGCGGGGTGGAGACAAAACCGCAGACCGAGGCCACTTCGATGATCGACATGCTGGTCTGCTTGAGCAGCTGGCGCGCGCGAATCAGGCGCAGCTTGAGGTAATAGCGCGACGGCGAGCAGTGCAGGTATTTCTGGAACAGGCGCTCCAGCTGACGCCGCGAGACATCGACATACAGCGCCAGCTGATCGAGGTCGATCGGCTCTTCCAGGTTGGCTTCCATCAGCGCGACGATTTCCTGCAGCTTCGGCTGGTTGGTGCCGAGCATATGCTTGAGCGGCACACGCTGGTGATCCTGCTCGTTACGGATGCGCTCGTAGATAAACATCTCGGAAATCGCCGCCGCCAGTTCGCGGCCATGCTCGCGGCCGATCACGTGCAGCATCATGTCCATCGGTGCGGTGCCGCCGGAGCTGGTGTGGCGGTTGCGATCAATCGAAAACAGGCGGGTGCTGACTGCTGCGCGGGGGAAGGCTTCCTGCATCGAGGCCAGGCATTCCCAGTGCACGCTGCAATCGAAACCATCGAGCAGCCCGGCCTTGGCCAGCGCCCAGCTGCCGGTGCATACCGCGCCCAGCTGCGCACCATGGCGGGCCTGGCTTTGCAGCCACTGCACGTGCTCACGGGTGACGCTGTGCTGAATGTCCACGCCGCCGCAAACGATCACCGCATCCAAACGCGGCGCCGTAACCAGGCTGGCGTCCGGGGTGATCTGCAGGCCATCACTGGCGCAGACCGGCAGGCCGCTCTGGCTGAGGGTATGCCAGCGGTACAACTCCTTGCCGGACAACTGGTTGGCCATACGCAGCGGCTCAACGGCAGATGCCAGGGAAATCAGGGTGAAGTTGTCGAGCAGGAGAAAGCCGATGGACTGCGGCGCACGGCTCTGGGGTTGTGCCCCTTGAGTGGACTGTGACATCAGGTAAACCCTCACGCGAAGCAAAGCACGGTAGTGAGCCCCTCTATAGGGTGGCTCTTTTTATGGTTCTGGGACTGCACAACGCCAGATCGACAACCAGCACAACGCAAAGGCCGTGCCTAAATTGATTGGGCGTTCAATTAAAAATAGGCGAGCTAGCCCACCGCTAGTGCCACTAGGCGTTGGCAGGAGCGACAGAAACATTCTGATTACGACCGCAAACGCCCGGTCGGCGGGCGCTTGAGCATTTCGGTAGCACTGCCAGGCAGGTGCTTTGTCACCCCGCTACGCAGGGTAAAAACAGAGCGGTAACGGACCAACGGTCAGGCCGTATTCAGCAGCGTTGCGCTGCCCTTTTCCGCTGCGCCGAACAGCCACGCACCACAAATGTGCGCAATGCGCAGCACGCACCCGATTGAACGCCCAGCGCCTGATTTACGATCTTGCGAGCTAGAGTCCTGCAAGGCAAAAACAGGCGAGGAAGCGGAGTGTGCTTTTGCACATGAGCATTCCGAGCTTGTTTTTAACGCAGCAGGGCCGACGCGCAGCTAATCGTAAACAGGCGCTCAACATTCAACAGCGCTGACCGCCAACCCGCCGCGCGAGGTTTCCTTGTACTTGTCATGCATATCGGCGCCGGTGTCGCGCATGGTGCGGATCACCCGGTCCAGCGAGATAAAGTGCTGGCCGTCACCACGCAAAGCCATCTGTGCGGCATTGATCGCCTTCACTGCGGCAATCGCGTTGCGCTCGATGCACGGCACCTGCACCAGACCGCCGACCGGATCACAGGTCAGGCCGAGGTTATGTTCCAGGCCGATTTCCGCGGCGTTCTCCACCTGCTCAGGCGTAGCCCCGAGAATCTCCGCCAGCCCCGCCGCCGCCATGGCACAAGCCGAACCGACTTCGCCCTGACAACCGACTTCAGCGCCGGAGATGGACGCGTTCTTCTTGCACAGAATGCCGATGGCCGCAGCCGCCAGTAGGTAGTCGACGACATTGGCTTCGCTGACCGCCGGGCTAAAGCGCACAAAGTAATGCAGCACCGCCGGGATGATCCCCGCCGCGCCATTGGTCGGCGCGGTGACCATGCGCCCGCCAGCAGCGTTTTCCTCGTTCACCGCCAAGGCGAACAGGTTGACCCACTCCATGCCGCTGAGGGTCGAGCCGATCACATTGGGTTTGCTCATTTCCTGCAGGCTGCGGTGCAGCTTGGCGGCGCGGCGCTTCACGTTCAGTCCGCCGGGCAGAATGCCCTCGTGCTGCAAACCCTGCTCAACGCACTCGCGCATGGCCTGCCACAGGCGCATCAAGCCGCTGCAGATTTCCGCCTCGCTGCGCCAGGCCTTCTCGTTGGCCATCATCAGCTCGGAGACGCGCAGGCCGTGTTCCTTGCACAGGCGCAACAGCTGTTCGGCGCTATTGAAGTCGTAGGGCAAGACGGTGTGATCCTGATCCAGCTGGCCGCTGGCGGCCTGCTCGGCATCCACCACAAAACCGCCGCCCACCGAGTAATAGGTGTTTTCGTGCAGCAGGCTGCCATCGGCGGCAAACGCACTGAGGGTCATGGCGTTGGGGTGATACGGCAGGTTTTCGTCCAGCAACAGCATGTCGCGCGACCAGTCGAAGGCGATACTGACCCGCCCACCGAGCGGCAACTGCCCGCTGGCCAGCAGCTGCGCGATACGCGGTTCGATGCTGCTGGGGTCGACCTGATCCGGCCACTCGCCCATCAGCCCCACAATCACCGCGCGGTCGCTGCCGTGGCCGACACCGGTGGCCGACAGCGAACCGTACAGGCGCACCTGCATGCGCGCAGTGCGCTCCAGCAAACGCCGCTCGCCCAGCGCACCGCTAAACAGCGCCGCCGCGCGCATGGGGCCGACGGTATGCGAACTAGACGGGCCAATGCCGATCTTGAACAGGTCAAACACGCTGATAGCCACGACACTCTCCTGCACGATTACTACATGCAGGCCATGATCAGGATTTCCCCACACCACCGTCGCCCCACACCGACCCGCCCATATCTAAATCCGTCAGCGCCGCAGGCGAATGCGACTTGTGCGACAGCGCGCAGTTTCAAGCGCTGCAGCAGCAATTCACGACAGCAGCGTTCTAGTTGCGACTTCACGCATAGGCAGCGGAGGAAATCTGTCGGCATGATCGCCGCGCCCATGGACCGGCCAGCCGCTGCTTGCCCTGCCCGCCCCGTGGCCGACTGCGTGCCTGCACTGGCGCGCCCTGTCACCGTAATCGGGAGAGGCTTGATGACACTGAATATGCGCGGCTGCCTGCTGGCGGCTGCTTTGAGCACACCTTTGCTGACGCAGGCTGCTGAGCCGGCGCAGTGCGGGCTGATTCGCTTCGCCGATGTCGGCTGGACCGACATTACCGTGACCACCGCTGTCACCCGCCAGGTGCTCAGCGAGTTGGGTTACCGCACCCAGGTCAAACGCCTGTCCGTGCCGGACACCTACCAGGCCATGCAGGACGGCAAGATCGACGTATTCCTCGGCAACTGGATGCCGAGCATGGAAAACGACATCAAACCCTACGCCGCCAACGGCTCGGTAAAGACCCTCGGCGCCAACCTCGAAGGGGCCAAATACACCCTGGCGGTAAATCAGGCAGCTTATGACGGTGGAGTAAAGAACTTCGCCGATCTTGCGCGCTTCAGCAAAGAATTGGGCGGCAAACTCTACGGAATCGAACCGGGCAACGACGGCAACAAGCTGATCCAGCAGATGATCGACAAGAATGCCTTCGGCCTGGCCGGTTTCAGCCTGGTGGAGTCCAGCGAGAACGGCATGCTGGCCCAGGTCAAACGTGCCGAACACCTCAAGCAATGGGCGGTATTTCTCGGCTGGGCGCCGCACCCGATGAACAACCAGCTGCAGATGCATTACCTGGACGGCGGTGATGAATTCTTCGGCCCCAACTACGGCGGCGCAACGGTGTACACCAACGTGCGCGCCGGCCTGGCCGAACAGTGCCCGAACGTCACCCAGCTGCTGCAGAACCTGCGCTTCAGCCTGGAGATGGAAAGCTACCTGATGGGCGCGATCCTCAATAAGAACACCAACCCGCGACGCGAGGCCAAAGCCTGGTTGAAAGCCAACCCGCAGGCTCTGGCCAGCTGGCTGCAAGGGGTAACCCGACGCGACGGGCAGCCGCCTAAAGCCCCCGCGAGCCTGGCGGCCAATGACTAAATTTGAGTTTTTTTCGATTTCGCCACAGCCCACGGGTCATCGTGGCTGTGGCCATTTAAAAAGCTGTAAACCACGGCCGGCGTGGCTTGCAGCCTTGGCATCGCGGGTAAAAAGTCTGTTATGGTTTTTTTAGTCAAAGGGCATGTCGCCGCGCAACACGTCAGAGTCGCAAACCGACAATTGCGACAGGCCGAAGACTATATCGTTGAGTCAGCCGATTTCGTCGCTCTCGCCGCCCAAGGCGGTGAGAGACCGGGAGCCCACAGCCCCGGACCGAAGAATATATAAGCGCTGGCTCACCACGCGATGGGTGCCAGCCCAACAAGAAATTTCGGATGTACGCGCACCTCGGGTCGAGGTGTGTAAAACCCAAGGATGGGACTTCGTAACACTGCCAGAGGGTTTGGAACGCGGTTTGCAGCACGGCACAGCAAGGTTGACTCGACAGTACGCCCCCATAGCGTCCATTGCCCACAAGGCAACTGGAGCGTTGCAGCGGTTGTGCCTGAGCGCCCTGGATGTGTTGCGCGGCAAGGCACGGACCCGACCCCGGAACCCAGTAAACCCACACAGGCAAGAACAGTCGGCATCACCGTACGTACGCCAGCTGGCGTAGGCGCGGTTCCGCAGCACTGATCTGGATGTCTACTGAAGGGGAATCATCCCATGCAGTCTGGAAAAATCGTCGTCGAAAACCTCTACAAGGTGTTCGGCGCAGAGCCACAAGAAGCCATCGACCTGCTCAAGCAGGGGTGGAGCAAGGAGCGGATTCTTGCGGAGAAAGGCGCGGTTATCGGCGTCAGCGACGTGTCCTTCAGCGTCGAGGAAGGTGAAATTTTCGTGCTGATGGGCCTCTCCGGCTCCGGCAAATCCACCCTGATCCGCCTGATCAACCGCCTGGTTGAACCCAGCGGCGGCAACGTCTACATCGACGGGCAGAACGTCGCCAAGATGCCCAAGGCGGAACTGATCGACCTGCGCCGCCGCGACATGAGCATGGTCTTCCAGTCCTTCGCCCTGATGCCCTCGCGCAGCGTGCTGGACAACGCCGCCTTCGGCCTGGAAGTGGCTGGCAAGAGCAAGAAAGTGCGCGAAGAGCGCGCCATGCAGGTACTCAAACAGGTCGGCCTGGACACCTTTGCGCACAAGATGCCGCATGAACTGTCCGGCGGCATGCAACAGCGCGTCGGCCTGGCCCGCGCCCTGGCGGTCGACCCGTCAATGATCATCATGGACGAGGCGTTTTCCGCCCTCGACCCGCTCAAGCGCCGCGAGATGCAGGACGTGCTGCTGGAGCTGCAAAAGACCGACCGCCGCACCATCATCTTCGTCTCCCACGACATCGAAGAGGCCATGCGCATCGGCACCCGCATCGGCATCATGGAAGGCGGCAAACTGGTTCAGGTCGGCACCCCGCAGGAGCTGATCGACAACCCCGCCAACGATTACGTGCGCAACTTCTTCAATACCGTCGACACCAACCGCTACCTCACCGCCGGCCAGCTGATGGCCGACAGCGTGCCGATCTACGTGCACAACGGCAAAGCGCCGGATGCACAAAAGGTCTGCCAGGAGCTGCAGGCGCTGGATAAGCACTACGCCTTTGTCGTCGACGAGCAGCACACCTTCCAGGGCTCCATCAGCCTGGAGCGGATCGCCCTGCTGGTCGAAGGCGGCGGCACCTGCGGCCTCGACGACCAGGTGCTCAAGTCAATCAAACCGATCCCCGAAGACCTGCCGCTGGACCAGGTGATTGAACGCCTAGTGGACAACGAAGGGCCGATTCCGGTGGTCGACAGCAATGGCCGCTACAGCGGCGCCATCAGCAAAGGTCGCCTGCTGACCCGCCTGCAGGGAGAGTTCCATGAGTGAGAAACAGCTCGACCTGGGCAGCTGGGTCAACGACGTGGTGCAGCACCTGCTGGACAACTACAGCGATGGCTTCGACAGCATCGGCGCAGTGGTCAACGGCTTCTCCGAAGGCATCGAATGGCTGCTCATGCTGCCACCGGCCTGGCTGCTGATTGCCATCTTCATCGGCCTCGGCCTGTGGCGCATCGGCTACAAGTTCGCCATCTTCACCGCCATCTCCTTCGTGCTGATCGTGCTCACCGGCTTCTGGGAACAGACCGTGGTCACGCTCGGCCTGACCTTCTCCGCCACGCTGATCAGCCTGTTGCTCGGCATCCCCCTGGGTATCTGGGCGGCGCGCAGCGAGCGGGTGGCGACCATCATCCGGCCGATTCTCGACTTTATGCAGACCATGCCGGCGTTCGTTTACCTGATTCCCGCCGCCATGCTCTTCGGCCTCGGCCGCGTGCCGGGGATCATCGCCACGGTGATCTTCGCCATGCCCCCGGCGGTGCGCCTGACCAACCTGGGCATCCGCCAGGTCAACAAGGAAATCATCGAAGCCGGCCAATCCTTCGGCTGCACCCCACGTCAGCTACTGTTCAAGGTCCAGCTGCCCAACGCCATGCCGTCGATCATGGCCGGGGTCAACCAGACCATCATGATGGCCCTGTCGATGGTGATCATCGCCTCGATGGTCGGCGCCGGCGGCCTGGGTAACGACGTACTGGCGAGTATCCAGCGCCTGGACATCGGCCTGGGCTTCGAAAGCGGTATGGCCGTGGTGCTGCTGGCGATCATTCTCGACCGCATCACGGAAAGTTTCGGTACCCCGCAAACCGCCAAACGCAGCAGCCTGTTCGGCTGGTTCAGCGGCAAACTTCAACGTCAGTAAGCCTTAGCTTTTGCCATCACAGGGAGTCGCAGATGAAAACGATTAAACAGCTCGCAGGTGTCGGCCTGCTCTCCGTGGCCATGTTGCAAAGCGCCTGGGCGCAGGAGCCGGAGAGTTGCAAGATGGTGCGCTTCGCCGAAATCGGCTGGGCCGACATCGCTGCCACCACCGGCGTGGCCATGACCCTCAGCGAAGGCCTGGGCTACCAGACGCGCAAAATCATGGCCTCCGTACCCATCGCCTTTACCGGCGTACAGAAAGGCCAGATCGACGTATTCCTCGGTTACTGGGCGCCCTCGATGGATGCCGTGATCGAACCCTTCACCAAGGATGGCGGCGTCAAAGTACTGCCCAAAGCCAACCTCGAAGGCGCCAAATACACCCTCGCTGTCCCGACCTACGCCGCAGAAGCCGGGCTGAAAAGCTTTGCCGACATCGCCAAGTTCAAGGACCAGCTGGGCGGCAAGATCTTCGGCATCGAGCCAGGCAACGACGGCAACCTGCTGATCGACGGCATGATCAAGAGCAACCAGTTCGGCCTCGGCGAATTCAAGATGGTCGAGTCCAGCGAAGCCGGCATGCTGGTTCAGCTGCAACGCGCAGTGAAGAAGAATGAACCCGCCGTGTTCCTCGGCTGGGCACCGCACCCGATGAACACCCAGTTCGACATCACCTACCTGGAAGGCGGCGATGACGTGTTCGGCCCGGACTTCGGCGCCGCCAAGGTCTACACCGTAGTACCAGCGGATTACGAAGCACGCTGCGCCAACGTCGGCAAACTGCTGAACAACCTGCAGTTCACCGTGGAAATCGAAAGCCAGCTGATGGAAAAGGTTCTGGATAAACAGAACCCCACCACCGTCGCCAAAGAATGGATCAAAGCCAACCCGGCAATCCTCGACCAGTGGCTGGCCGGCGTCACCACCTATGACGGCCAGGACGGCCTTGCAGCGGTGAAGAAACACCTCGGCCTGTAAGCCAAACACCGCGCCGCCCCAGGATCTGCGGGCGGCGCGGTTAGCGGATTCACCTATTTAGCAACTCAACCAGCGAGGCCACACGGCCATCGCCTGGTTTGCTGCACCCGCGATTTACCTCGCGACCGATCAACCCCCTCGCCCCTCCGGGGAGAGGGTTGGAGAGAGGGGCAACACACAGCCCTCCCAAGCAAGCCATAACCACGCAAAGCAGTACCAACTAGCTAGGCCCGCAAGAAGAACGCGCCAGTAACTCACTGAACTGCCACTCTCACTGACGGAGTACACCCTATGCGAAACCTGAAGAACCTCTGCCTGCAAAGCCTCGGCGTCGCCGCCCTGGCACTCGGCATGAGCAGCGCCATGGCGGCGGACAAACCCACCCTAAAAATCGGCTACGTAAACGGCTGGGACGACAGCGTCGCCGCCACCCACGTAGCGGGTGAAATCCTCCAGAGCAAACTCGGTTACACCGTCGAGCTGAAGGCCGTAGAACCGGCCATCATGTGGCAAGGCGTAGCCCGTGGTGACCTCGACGCCACCCTCTCCGCCTGGCTGCCCGCCACCCACGGCGAATACTTTGAAAAACTCAAAGACAAGGTCGAAGTGCTCGGCACCAACTACGCCGGCGCCAAAATCGGCCTGATCGTGCCTGACTACGTACAAGCGAAAACCATCGCCGACCTGCAAACCTACGCCAAGGACTTCGACGGCAAAATCACCGGCATCGACGCCGGCGCCGGCGTCATGCGCCGCGCTGAAGAAGCGATCAAGGAATACGCCCTCACCGACATCAAACTGATGCCAAGCTCCGGCCCAGGCATGGCCACCGCCCTGACCCGTGCCGAGAAGGACAAGAAAGCCATCGTCGTAACCGGCTGGATCCCACACTGGATGTTCGCCAAATGGAACCTGCGCTTCCTCGAAGACCCGAAAAAAGTCTTCGGCGATGACGAACACGTCGACACCGTCGCCAACCCCATCATCACTACCAAGGCACCAGAGGCCGCTGCCTTCCTGAAGAAATTCTCCTGGAGCGGTGAAGAAGTCGGCGCGGTAATGCTCGCCATCCGCGACGGCGCCAAACCGGAAGACGCCGCCAAAGACTGGATCAGCAAAAACCCAGAGCGCGTCGCCGAGTGGCTTAAATAAGCCAAGGCTGCACCTCTATATATGAAGCGGGCTACGGCCCGCTTTTTTATGCGCGCGAAATGGCGGAAGGAGAATGTTCTAGACAGGGGGAGATTAGGCTGGATAGGGTTGGGGCATGGTGGCTGAGTAATGGCCAGGTGGTCGTCTAACCCTCGCCTAATCCTGCTGGCTTGCGACATAAAGCGCGGGACAAAGAAGAATTGCAGCGGACAGAGTGGCGACATACGACAGATAAAAGCGACATTGGTATGTCGCATAATTAATAGTTATGCATAGGTCAGTCTATGGAAGCCTTATACATAATTGTTCCGGTATTTTTTGTGGCTGTTGTCTATGCCATCGCCGACAATTTCAAGCTTAAAAAGATCTTGCTTGAGCGCGGCGATCCCAATATTTGCGAATATGCCAGGTCATTCGACTATAGAGTTGTTGATACAAAAATCATGCGTGAGGTTTGGAATGAAATACAACAGAGCCTAGGCAATTACAACGGAAAACCATTCCCAATAAAGGCAGATGATCTTCTTTATGGAACCTATAGTATTGATCCTGAAGATCTTGATGAAATCTATTGGACGGTAGCTGATCGCTTAGGTATAGACACTCGAAACCCTGAAGTAAATCCACTTTTCAACAAGGTCACTACGGTTAGAAACCTTGTTATGTTTCTACATCACCAGCCTAAAGTGCATCATGCATAACAACTGGTTCAAACCGTTCGCTTCGCTCACTGGGACGGGCTAAAGCCCGCCCCTTAACCATACGTTAGGCTCACATGGCACCGTTGAATATTGCATTGTTTCTATGGAAAATCGGACTTGTCAGTTCTGAGAGCCTTGTTGCTTGGGTAGACAGTAAAATTATTTCATCTGTTAACCCGGAGCATGAGCTTGTTGAGCTTTCACTAAATGGTCCAGATGTTTGCCTAAAGCGCCCCAGCTATGATTTCCTAGCGCGCCCAGCACCACTTAGTTTCTCTGACGAATTCTGCTTGCGCGCAGCTGTGCTTGATGTTTTCTCTGAAGATACAGCGAACGCCTTTGTTGAATGGGCAACATGCTACTGCATGGGTGAGAACATCGAAGACCCCTTAGTTATGTTCTGCTACGAGCTAGAAGATTTGTGGGGTATCAATAGTGACTCGAAGGCACAAATTGTTTTTCTTCGTAAAAACCTCCCGCTCTTGATGCCTCGCTGTTTAAATACCGCCAACACTATTCTCTCCCAGGTTCGCGATCTTAAGCTTAACTATGAGGTGCGTTCGTGATCCGGCCTAACAAATGGTTCAAACCGTTCTCTTCGCTCACATGGACGGGCTAAAGCCCGCCCCTTAAACAAACGTTAGGGTTAAAACCAAAAATCGGAGTACGTCGCACATGGAAGTCAGCTGCAGTTCACTTAACGAAGTTCGCGAAAATATCGACAAGATAGATCGAGAAATCGTGGCGCTGCTCGCAAAGCGCGGAGCATTTGTCGCTAAAGCCGCATCCTTTAAAAAGACAACAGATGAAGTGAAAGCTCCCAACCGGGTAGAGCAAGTCATTTCAAAAGTCTTATCTCTCGCACAAGAGCAAGGGGCTAATCCGGAAGTGGTGGAGAGCGTTTATCGCACAATGATCTCCGGCTTCATTAACGCGGAGCTTAAAGAGCACTCACTGCTTAACCAAAATAGCGTACAACCCTAACAATAGATTCAAACCGCTCGCTTCGCTCACTGGGGCGGGCTAAGGCCCGCCCCTTAACCAAACGTTAGCTTCTTTAAGGGAATATCGTGTTGATCAAAGGACTGAAAAAAGCCCCATACCTTGTTGGAGCACTTATTCCTGCATGGCTTGGCGTGGGGGTCTTGGTGGCAGGTTACTTATATCCAGGCTACGACCACGTTAATCAAGCCATGAGCGAGCTTGGTGCGACTGGGTCGCCAACCCAATTTATATCTCCAGTTATCAACAACTTTCCGCTTGGCGTGCTATTCATTTATTTTGGCTTTTTAGTCACAAAAGCATTCCCTTCATCACCTTTAGCTAAACTGTCAGGGCTTCTAATCTCAACTCATGGCATTGGAAGTATCACCGCTGGTTATTTTTCCTGCGATGTTGGCTGCCACCCCGCAGTCCCGTCTAGCGCACAGGTAATTCATAATGTATCCGGTCTTATAATGTTCGCAACGCTTACGCTTGCTTGTACTTTGTGGATTTGGCTCGGTAAAAAATTACTGAGTTCAAACCTGCTTACTTTGTTCTCACTCGGATGCTTCGCTGCTGCGATTTCCGTTTTGCCATTTATGGCAGAGGCAGTTGAACTCGGTCAGAAATTTGGTCTTTACCAACGCATTAATTATGGTATTTCAGTAGTTTGGGTTGCCGGGCTGGCGTATGCATTACATCGGTCAAGTGGCTCAAGCTAAAAACTGATTCAAACCGTTCGCTTCGCTCATTGGAACGGGCTAAAGCCCGCCCTTAACCAAACGTTAGACATTCGTGCTTTCAAAGTTTGTTTTTGTATTATGTACACTCGTAACAACGCACGTTTGCTTGCGAGAGGAGGGCAGAATTTTGTGTAACCGGGGTTGGGGTCTATCCACTTTAACTCAGCTCCTGCAACAGCCCCTCGAAACGACTGGAGTCTTACTATGATGAAATTTTATTTATTTTTGGTGTTTGCTGCGGTTGGTTTGATCGCGCAACCAACATTGGCGAACTATCCGTGCCCGGGTGGCCCTGGGCCCGGTGAACAGCAAATCGGTGTTGGCGGTGGCTCGCATGGAATTGCCGCTGTTCCTCTGTGTGTGGAAACCGGTGGGGGGGCTGATGCTGGTGGGGCTGATAGCGCTGGCGGTGGGTATGCTGGCGGCTATAGATGTGAGGGCTGCAATATTTTTGCCGACCCCGGCCCGCCCAGTTACGACGCAATGAGTATCGCCATCAACGAGCAGGCGGCCAGAAACGCAGAAGTCCAAAAGCAAATGCTGGAAGCCGAAGCAAACCTGCAAAAGCTGGAAGCGGATCCGGATTACCAACGCTACAAGCAGGGCGAATGGAAAATCTTTCAGGGTAAGAAGGATTCGGCACCCGGAGACAATTGCGTTGCCATGTGGAGCAAAGAGGGTGGCGCGGTCAGTATTGTCGGTCCCGGAAAAGCCTATAAGGGTGGCATGCTGATCTTCTGGAGCGCGGATATTCCCAGGCCATCGGACACGCAAACTGTAGCGGTGACGCTTAAGCAGTCGAAGTATCAACCGCAGTCGGTGAACGCGTTGAATTTTTCGGTACCAAGTATTCCAGCCGGCGCGATTGGCCTGACAGTGCCGAACATTGAAGCGGCGCTGAACACGATGCTGGATGTTGAGCATTTCATCGTTGAGATGGGTGGACATGCTGTTGCAGATATCGACTGGGCCGATGGCTTGGCAGCGCGAACTAAGCTGAGCCACTGCGTCAGTAACCGCTAGTGGGCACGTTGAAATTGCGGCTTTTCAGTTGCATCGAAACATTGAGTTTATTGCGTTTCGCCAGGTTCATCGCGTAACGCGTTACAAGCAAGAAAGAGCGCTTTAAATTATGCGTACATCCGAGTGCCTAACAATTGGTTCAAAACGCTCCCTGTGCTCGCTGGGACCGGCTAATTCCGGCCCCTTAACCAAACGTCAGGCAGCACAAAGACCGTCCTCATGACCACTACCATTAGCTTCGTCACGCTGCGCCTCATGACCGAGCACGACCTTCCGATGCTCCATGACTGGCTAAACCGGCCTCACATCGTTGAGTGGTGGGGCGGAGAAGAAACACGTCCAACACTTGCTGAAGTGCTGGAGCAATACCTACCAAGCGCCCTGGCGAAAGAGTCCGTCACTCCCTACATCGCAATGCTGGATGAAGAACCGATTGGGTACGCTCAGTCGTACATTGCACTCGGAAGCGGTGGCGGATGGTGGGAAGACGAAACCGATCCAGGAGTACGCGGAATAGACCAGTCTCTGGCGAATCCATCGCAGCTGGGCAAGGGATTGGGAACCAAGCTCGTTCGCGCGCTCGTTGAGACGCTGTTCAAAGACGCGGAGGTAACCAAGATCCAAACGGACCCGTCGCCGAACAACTTACGCGCAATCCGGTGCTACGAGAAGGCGGGTTTTGTGGCGCAAAGAACCATAAACACCCCAGATGGACCGGCCGTATACATGGTTCAAACACGTCAGGCGTTCGAGCAGGCGCGCAGTGCTGTCTAATCCTTCCATCAAGGGTGACGTCCAAGGGCTATCGCCCTTGGACGCCCCTCATGTCAAACGTCAGCCCACATGAAAAATAGATCAGGTGGCTCAAGAAACAACCGAATCGTCACCGCAGTGTTCGGACTATTCTTCGTCGTGCTTGCGGTCGCAATTATCGTCGTGTCTGACCGTAGTGCCGGCCCCCTACTTGCCGCTGCGGTCATTAGCGTCTTGGGAATTGATGCCATTGCCAGCGCATTCCGCAACAAGCCTTCGCTGCTTTCCCGTATCGGACCATTACCGTGACGACCAGGGGCATAAGGCCCAAGAAACTAGGGGGTAGAGTCATTTTTTTGATCAACCCAGCCCCTTCACACCGCTATACAGCCCAGCCAAACCGCTTTCTTTGTATGCCCCATTTAACTGACCCGGCCTAAAACAATGAATCGCCGCAAAAAAATCAAACAGCTACTAGAAGCTCACGCCAAAAAGGCCAACGCCAAATTGGCACCCAAGAAAAAATCGACCTATATCAGCAAAGCTGACCGCTTAAAACTGGCCGAAGAAGCCAACCAGGACTCAATCGTTACTCCTGAGCCAACGGAATCGGATTTAACTGCTGCAACCAAAGACGCGCCACAGCCATAAACTCAACAAACCGTGATGGACTACAGGGAAGAACACTTATATGCCAGGCCAATACCCAAACAGAATCAAACAACTGCCCTTATTCGACGGCCGCTTTGACGCCTATAAGCTTGAGGCAAAAGACAGCACCGTTCTGTTTGCCTCCTACCCCGCTGGCACATCCATCCCGCCGCACAGCCATGACACCGACAACCATGGCGTGATTACACGCGGCGAATTGATCCTGAGTATGAATAACCAAACCATCAGGGTGGGCGTCGGCGAGTGGTATCACGTACCTGCAAACGTTGAGCACTCGGCTTTATTTGAGGTCGAGACCGATGAGGTTGAATTCTGGTTTCAGGGTTAACCCACATGCGCCTCACTCTGTATTTCTTGTTGTTTGTCGCGCCGGTATCACTGGCCAATGAGTGCGTGGTGCTATTGCACGGTATGGGCCGAACCAGCTACTCGATGAATGCAATCGAAGACTCGTTAGCCAAAGAGCATTACACCGTTATCAACAACAGCTACCCGTCCACGGAACAAGACATTCAACAGCTGGCATCAGTGGTGGGGGATGGCATTGCCGAGTGTAAAAAAGCGAACGCGCAGAGCATCCACTTTGTTACCCACTCGTTGGGCGGCATCTTGGTCAGGCAGTATTTTCAGAACAACGTCGTTGCCGAAGCCAAGCGGGTAGTCATGCTTGGCCCACCCAACCACGGCAGCGAGGTGGCAACGAATAAGAAAGACCAGTGGTGGTACAAAATGGCCACCGGTCCAGCCGGACAGCAGCTCGGCACTGAAGCCGACAGCACGCCAAACCAGCTTAAATCTATCCCTCTGGAGATCGGCATAGTTGCCGGCACGGAAAGCCTGGACCCATGGTTTTCAGGCGATTTGCCCGAGCCAAACGATGGCAAGGTTTCGGTGGAGAGCGCAAAGCTCGCTGAGATGAAGGACTTTATTACTGTTCCGCACAGCCATACGTTTATGGCCAATGCAGATGTTGTGGCCAGTCAGATCAAGCTGTTTCTGCAACACGGCCATTTCAACCACGATCCCTAACGAGTTGCTGGGAGCGCGAATAATCGAATATGGCCACGACTAGCAAACCCGATAGACCCAAGCCAGACCGCAGCGCCTTCTGGGCCAGACGCGTTTATACGTTGGCGCTGCTTTGCCTACTCGGCCTGCTGCTGCCGCTGCTCTCGCACCTGCTCGCAGACTCCTCCGGCACGCTGGCCTGGCTGATCGATCTGGCCAGCCATTGGCAGTGGCTGTTCTTGCTCGGATTAGTGGTGTTTGCCGGGTTGGCCAGCGGGCGCAATAAGCGCTGGGCCGTTCTGCTGTTGGCGCTGCCGTTGCCCTGGCTGACGGCATCCGCACCGGCACCAGCCGGCGATCCGCAGGCCCAAGTGTTTGCCGTAGCCAGTGCCAACGTCCATCTAGATAGCCGCGACACTCAGGCATTGGCCACATGGTTGGCCCAGGAAAAGCCGGATGTGGTGGTGCTGCTGGAGGTTTCCCCGGCCTATGCGCATGGCTTACGCACGCTGCGCGATTACCCCTTTCAACACATCGTTGCCCAGGACAGTCCCTTTGGCATCGCCGTGCTGTCACGCCATCCGCTGCAGCAGATCGAGGTGATCGAGGATGCGGAGGGGATTGCTCATATCGAGGCGCAGTTGCAGTGGCACGGCAAGCCGGTCGGGATTATCGCTCTACACCCCATGCCACCACTTTCGCCGCAGTATCACAGCGTGCGTAACGCCAAGTTGGCGGCCCTGGCCAAGCAAGCTGCAGCCAGCGGCATACCGACGGTTTTAGCCGGCGACCTGAATGCCACGCCTTGGTCGTCGGCCTTTAGCGGGCTGGCGCAATTGGGTTTGCGCCGCGCCAGCGGTTTGGCCGCGACCTGGCCGGCCGTCTTGCAGGGCGTGCTCGGGTTGCCTATCGACCATGTGCTGGTCACGCAGCATTGGGCGGTGGTGGCGCGCCAGGTAGGTCCGCAGCTGGGCTCGGATCATTTGCCGGTGCTGGTTCACCTGGTGCCCGCGCTAGAGAAATAGAGGCGACAGGTTTACTTTGCCTAACCGCCTGTGCCCGCACAGCAAACCATTCCAATCATTGAGGGACCACCATGATCACCTGCCATATCCGCTATGTGCTCGACCCGCGCAAACTCAAGGAATTCGAGCATTACGGCAAGCTGTGGATTGCCCTGGTGGCGAAGTTTGGCGGCACGCATCACGGTTACTTTCTGCCATCGGAAGGTGCCAACAATATCGGCCTGGCGATGTTCAGCTTCCCCAGCCTGGCGGAGTACGAACAGTATCGGCTGAAGTCCTTTGCCGACGCCGAGTGCCTGGCGGCCTTTAAATATGCGGAAGAGACCCAGTGTGTGATCAGCTACGAGCGCACCTTTTTCCGCCCGGTATTCGATGCCTGACTGAACCTTAATTGCCGAGTTAAGCGCATGTACCAGCTAGCCCACTTCCAGTTAATGGCCCGCTATAACGCGTGGATGAATGACAAGCTCTACGCGGCCGCCGGGCAGCTGTCGCCGCAGGCGCTGAGCGAGGATCGCGGGGCGTTTTTCCCGTCCATCCTCGCCACGCTCAACCATATTGCGGTGGCCGATATCATCTGGCTCAAGCGCTTTGCCGAGCACCCGGCCTGCGCTGAGCTGCGTGCGGCGATCAGCGATCTGCAACGCCCAGCGGCGCTGGATCAGCTGTTATTCGACACCTTCGCGCCGCTGCATACCTTGCGCGGCCGGCTGGATGGGCATATCAGCGACTGGGTAGCGGCGCTGACCGAGGCGGATCTGGAGCATGTGCTGGCCTACGGAAATATGAAGGGCGTGCCGGCGCAGCGCCCCTATGCCAGCCTGATGCTGCATTTCTTCAATCATCAAACCCACCATCGCGGCCAGGCCAGCACCCTGCTGCATCAGGCTGGTCAGGATATCGGCGTGACCGACTTGCTGGCGCTGATTGCCGATGTAGACCCGCGCTAATGCGCTCAGCAAATCGCCAGAGCCAAGACAGCCAATGAAGCCGCTGGCCCTGCTGCAGGTTTATCTCCCGCGCATCGCCTTTCGCCGGGCGGCGCAGGCGCAGCTGGGGGCTTGTTTGCCCGCGGCCACGGCGACAGTGGTATGGGCCAGAACCCTGGAAATACAAAGTGAATTGCAACGCACACAGGTAAGCCATTCTTCTGGGGTGAATCTGCTGCTGCGTTATATGCAGTGGGATTGCGCGCTGTACCGCGCCCTGCAGGAGCAAGGCATTGGCCAGCAGCAGGCCGGCGAGTGGATCGAGCAGATCAACTGGCAGATCTTCGCCCCGGCCAGCGCCCTGGCGTTCAAGCTGTCGCGCCTGCGCAGCAGCCGCTTGCAGACGCGCATCAAGTGGCTGCTCGATGCGCTGTTCAGCCTGGTGTTTACCCGCCCTTTCCGCCGCACAAATCTGCCTGCCGCCGCTGGCGTGGCCTTTGATGTGCAGGTGTGTCCGCTGGCCAGTTACTTGCGTGACGAGGGTGTGCCGGAGCTGACTCACTTTGCCGCGTGCAGCCTGGATTACCGCATGGCCAGCGATTGGGGCGTGACTCTGCAGCGTAGGCAAACCCTCGCCGGCGGCGCGGCCTACTGCGATTTCCGCTTTAGCGTGCCGCCCGTTCAGCTGATTGCTCGCGAAGGCGCGGGCGTCGATAAAACCGCCGCCGATCAGCCTGAAAACTAGCTCCGTCGGCCCTCGCGCAGCGGCATGCCCCTGACCGACAGGTCATCCCTGGAACGTCATGTTTGATTGATCGTTCAACAATAACCGGCCTAGACTGCGCGCATTCCGGGGACGCCCCCATCGATGGAGAAGCAGATGCCCAAGGTCGGAATGCAACCGATCCGCCGCTCGCAATTGATCGCGGCCACCCTCGAAGCGGTTGATCAGGTCGGCATGAGCGATGCCAGCATCGCCTATATTGCGCGGATCGCCGGGGTCTCCAACGGCATCATCAGCCACTATTTCCGCGACAAGAACGGCCTGCTCGACGCCACCATGCGCCACCTGATGCAGGCGCTTAGCGATGCCGTGCGCGAACGCCGCGCCAGCTTGCCGCCGGATCAGCCGCGCGAGCACCTGCGGGCGATGATTGAAGGTAACTTCGATGACAGCCAGGTCAACGGCCCGGCGATGAAAACCTGGCTGGCGTTCTGGGCCACCAGCATGCACCAGCCGGCGCTGCGGCGTTTGCAGCGGGTCAACGATCACCGCCTGTATTCCAACCTGTGTGGGCAATTCAGCCGGGTATTGCCGCAGGAGCAGGCGCGCAGCGCTGCCCGTGGCCTGGCGGCATTGATCGATGGCTTGTGGCTGCGCGGGGCGCTGTCCGGCGAGGGCTTCGACACCCGCCAGGCGATTGAGATCGCCTACGAATACCTCGACCTGCAATTGGCCAAGGCGCAGTAAACCTCGCACACCTTCCACCGAGGCGATGGCTTGATAGACCGCTGCGGGCATGCTCAGCTCTTGTAGGAGCGGGCTTGCCCGCGATCTCTTGCTGACTCAAAAGCATCGCGGGCAAGCCCGCTCCTACAGATCTCGTAGAGCCCCAATACCACCGCCGGCACGCCCTACGTGTCGCGTTTGGCTGTGCCCTGTCGTTTTTATTGATTGATCGTTCAATTAAGATAATTTAGCCTTGCGTCTATATTGCCTACACCGACGACCTGCGCCAGGCGGCTCGCGTCGCCCACCGCACACGAGGAACGCGCCATGCCCCGCTTCGACGAACAGCAGCTCTTTATTGGCGGCCGTTATGTAACGGCCAGCAGTGGCGAGACCTTCGACAGCATCAACCCCGCCACCGGTGAAGTGCTGGCCCGCGTGCAGCGCGCCAGCCAGGCCGACGTGGAACTGGCAGTGGCCAGCGCCACCGAAGGCCAGAAGGTGTGGGCGGCAATGACCGCCATGCAGCGTTCGCGCATCCTGCGTAAGGCCGTGGATATCCTGCGCGAGCGCAACGATGAGCTGGCCGAGCTGGAAACCCTCGACACCGGCAAGCCTTTGAGCGAAACCCGCTACGTCGATATCGTCACTGGCGCCGACGTGCTGGAGTATTACGCCGGGTTGATTCCAGCCATCGAAGGCGAGCAGATCCCGCTGCGCGAAACCAGCTTCGTCTACACCCGCCGTGAGCCGCTGGGCGTGGTTGCCGGCATCGGCGCGTGGAACTACCCGATCCAGATCGCCCTGTGGAAATCCGCCCCGGCCCTGGCCGCCGGCAACGCGATGATATTCAAACCCAGCGAAGTGACCTCGCTCAGTGCACTGAAACTGGCGGAAATCTACAGCGCCGCCGGCGTGCCGGATGGCGTGTTCAACGTGCTCACCGGCAGCGGCCGCGAAGTCGGCCAATGGCTGACCGAACATCCGGGCATCGAGAAGATTTCCTTTACCGGCGGCACCGTGACCGGCAAGAAGGTGATGGCCAGCGCCTCCAGCTCGTCGCTCAAGGAAGTGACCATGGAGCTGGGCGGCAAGTCGCCGTTGATCATCTTCGAGGACGCCGACCTCGACCGCGCCGCCGATATTGCGGTGATGGCCAACTTCTACAGCTCCGGCCAGGTCTGCACTAACGGCACGCGCGTGTTTGTGCCGCGCATGCTGCAGGCGCGCTTCGAGGCCAAGGTGCTGGAGCGGGTCAAACGCATCCGCCTCGGCGATCCGCTGAATGACGCCACCAACTTCGGCCCGCTGGTCAGCGCCGCGCATATGGACAGCGTGCTCGGCTATATCGAAAAAGGCCGCAGCGAAGGCGCGCGCCTGCTGATCGGCGGCAACCGCGTCACCGAGGGCGAGTACGCCAAGGGCGCCTATGTCGCGCCGACGGTGTTCACCGACTGCAACGACGGCATGACCATCGTCCGTGAGGAAATCTTCGGCCCGGTGATGAGCATTCTGGTTTACGACACGGAAGACGAAGTGATCCGCCGTGCCAACGCCACCGAATACGGCCTGGCTGCCGGCGTGGTGACCCGCGACCTGAACCGCGCGCACCGGGTGATCCACAAGCTGGAAGCCGGTATCTGCTGGATCAACACCTGGGGCGAGTCACCGGCGGAAATGCCAGTAGGCGGCTACAAGCAATCCGGCGTCGGCCGCGAAAACGGCCTGACCACCCTGGCGCACTACACGCGGATCAAATCGGTACAGGTTGAGCTGGGCGGTTACACCTCGGTGTTCTGACCCGCCCACGGATTGATCGCCGCCCCGTAGCCCGGATGCAATCCGGGAACAGTCACCGCGTTTTCCCCGGAGTGCATCCGGGCTACAGGAGCTTTTATGCCCCAGGAATTCGACTACATCATCATCGGCGCCGGCTCGGCCGGTAACGTGTTGGCCACCCGCTTGAGCGAAGATGCTGACGTCAGCGTGCTGCTGCTGGAAGCCGGCGGCCCGGATTATCGCCTGGATTTTCGCACCCAGATGCCCGCCGCTCTGGCCTTCCCATTACAAGGCCGGCGCTATAACTGGGCCTACCTGACCGAACCCGAACCGCATATGAACAACCGCCGTATGGAGTGCGGACGCGGCAAGGGCCTGGGCGGCTCCTCCCTGATCAACGGCATGTGCTACATCCGTGGTAACGCCATGGATTACGACGGCTGGGCCGAGGAAAAGGGCCTGGAAGACTGGAGCTACCTGGACTGCCTGCCGTATTTCCGCAAGGCGGAAACCCGTGATATCGGCGCCAATGCCTACCACGGCGGCGATGGCCCTGTGTCGGTAACCACCCCTAAAAACGGCAATAACCCGCTGTTCCACGCCATGATCGAGGCCGGCGTGCAGGCCGGTTACTCGCGCACCGACGACCTCAACGGCTACCAGCAGGAAGGCTTCGGCCCGATGGACCGTACCGTCACGCCCAAGGGCCGCCGTTCCAGCACCGCGCGGGGCTACCTCGATCAAGCACGCGAACGGCCGAACCTGACCATCGTTACCCACGCCCTGACCGACCGCATTCTGTTCAGCGGCAAACGCGCCAGCGGCGTGGTTTATCTGCTCGGCGACAACGACACGCCAATCACCGTCAACGCGCGCCGCGAAGTGCTGCTGTGCGGCGGCGCGATTGCCTCGCCGCAGGTGCTGCAACGCTCCGGCGTCGGCCCGGCGGCGCTGCTGCGCGAGCTGGACATTCCGCTGGTGCACGACCTGCCTGGCGTCGGCCAGAACCTGCAGGACCACCTGGAGGTGTACCTGCAATACGCCTGCAAGCAGTCGGTGTCGCTGTACCCGGCGCTGCAATGGTGGAACCAGCCGATGATCGGCGCCAACTGGCTGTTCCTCGGCAAGGGCATCGGCGCCAGCAACCAGTTCGAGGCCGGCGGTTTTATCCGCTCCAGCGCTGAATTCGAATGGCCAAACATCCAGTACCACTTCCTGCCGGTGGCGATTAACTACAACGGCAGCAACGCGGTGAAGGAGCACGGCTTCCAGGCGCACATGGGCTCCATGCGCTCGCCGAGCCGTGGGCGCATCCAGGTCAAATCCAAGGACCCGCGCCAGCACCCGAGCATCCTGTTCAACTACATGGCGCACGAACAGGACTGGCGCGAGTTCCGCGATGGCATCCGCATCACCCGCGAAATCATGGCTCAGGCGGCGCTGGACCCGTATCGCGGTCGTGAGATCAGCCCAGGTGCAGAACTGCAGACCGACGCCGAACTAGACGCCTTTATCCGCGAACATGCAGAAACGGCCTACCATCCGTCGTGTTCCTGCAAGATGGGCGAAGACGACATGGCGGTGGTCGACGGCCAGGGCCGGGTGCATGGCGTGCAGGGCCTGCGGGTGGTGGATGCGTCGATCATGCCGCTGATCGTCACCGGCAATCTGAATGCGCCAACCATCATGATGGCCGAGAAGATTGCCGACAAAATCCGTGGCCGCGCCCCGCTGCCACGCAGCACCGCGCCGTATTTCGTTGCCGGCAACGCCGCCGTGCGTGGCACGGCGCAGCGCTCCGCTTAACGCTGCGCGCCACATCCAGACGCCGCAGCGGTTTCGCCTCTGCGGCGTTTCCTTATATGAGCCCAGCACGGCGTGATCTGCAGCCCATCGCGGCGGCCTTTAGCCCGGCGAAACCACACGCTGCTTGAAGCTGCGGGCGAAGGGCGTCGATAATGCGCAGTTTTCAACCAGCGCCTTTGTGCGCCGCCGCCCCAACGGCCGACCGAGCAGACCATGAAAGACAGCATTCGCCACCTGATCCAGCAAGCCCTGACCCGCCTCACCGCCGACGGCGTGCTGCCGGAAGGCCTGAGCCCGGCCATTCAGGTGGAGAACACCAAGGACAAGACCCACGGCGACTTCGCCAGCAATATCGCCATGATGCTGGCCAAGCCGGCCGGCATGAAGCCGCGCGACCTGGCCGAAAAGCTGATTGCCGCGCTGCCGGTCGACGCGGCGATCAGCAAGGTCGAGATCGCCGGCCCGGGCTTCCTCAATTTCTATCAGAACACCCAGGCCCTGGCCGCGCGCCTGGATGCCCTGCTGGCCGACGCCAAGCTCGGTGTGCGCAAGGCTGGCCCGGCGCAGCGCGTGGTGGTCGACCTGTCAGCGCCCAACCTAGCCAAAGAGATGCACGTCGGCCACCTGCGCTCGACCATCATCGGTGACGGTGTGGCGCGGGTGCTGGAGTTCCTCGGTGACGAGGTAATCCGGCAGAACCACGTGGGCGACTGGGGCACCCAGTTCGGCATGCTGCTGGCCTTTATGCAGGAAAACCCGGAGGCCGCCGAAAGCGAGCTGGCCGACCTGGAAGGTTTCTACCGCGCGGCGAAGAAGCGCTTCGACGAATCCCCTGAGTTCGCCGAACGTGCCCGCGAGCTGGTGGTGCAGCTGCAAGCCGGCGACGCCGAATGCCGGCGCCTATGGCACCGCTTCAACGATATTTCCCTGAGCCACTGCCAGGCGCTGTATGACCGCCTCGGCGTGAAGCTGAGCATGGCCGACGTCAAGGGCGAGAGCGCCTACAACGACGACCTGGCCAACGTGGTCGCCGACCTCAAGGCCAAGGGCCTGCTCAGCGAAAGCGACGGCGCGCAGTGCGTGTTTATGGACGAGTTCAAGAACGCCGAAGGCAACCCGCTGCCGCTGATCGTGCAGAAAGCTGGCGGCGGTTACCTGTACGCCACCACCGACCTGGCCGCCACCCGTTACCGTGCCAACGTGTTGAAGGCCGACCGCGCCCTGTACTTCGTCGACCAGCGCCAGGCCCTGCACTTCCAGATGGTCTTCACCGCCGCGCGGCTGGCCGGCTTTGTCCCGGCCAACATGCAGCTGGAACATATGGGCTTCGGCACCATGAACGGCGCCGATGGCCGCCCGTTCAAGACCCGCGATGGCGGCACCGTGAAGCTGGTCGACCTGCTCGATGAAGCCGAAGAGCGCGCCTACGCCCTGGTCAAGGGCAAGAACCCCGAGCTGGACGAAGCCGAACTACGGCAGATCGCCCGTGCCGTGGGCATCGGCGCGGTGAAATACGCCGACCTGTCCAAGCACCGCACCAGCGACTATCGCTTCAATTTCGAGCTGATGCTGAGCTTTGAGGGCAATACCGCACCGTATCTGCTGTACGCCTACACCCGTGTGGCCAGCGTGTTCCGCAAGCTGGGCAAGGGCTTCGAGCAGCTCGAAGGCAGCCTCGACCTGCAGGCCGCCCATGAAATCGAACTGGCTGGCAAGCTCGCGCAGTTCGCGGAAGTGCTCGCCAGCGTTGCCGACAAGGGCGAGCCGCACCTGCTCTGCGCTTACCTGTATGACCTGGCCGGGCTGTTCTCCAGCTTCTACGAGAACTGCCCGATCCTCTCCACCGAGGACGAAGCGCTGCGCAACAGCCGCCTGCGCCTGGCCGCACTGACCGCGCGCACGCTCAAGCAGGGTCTGGAACTGCTCGGCCTGGAAACCCTGGAGCGCATGTAAGTGGCCGCCAAGAAAAAGCCCGCCGCCAAACGCGGCGCCAGCCGTTACCAAGCGCCGGCGAAAAAACCGGTGCCGGGCTGGTTCTGGCTGGTCTGCGGCCTGGTGATCGGCGGTTTTATGGTGTTTCTGTTCAGCCTCGAGCCGGGTCGCGATGAGATAAAGCGCAACAAGGTCGAACAGGCTCGCGTCACTCAGGCCAATAAAGCGGCGGCCGCCAAGCCCGCCAGCAACGAACCGGCCAAGCCTAAATACGACTTCTACACCCTGCTGCCGGAATCGGAAGTGATCCTGCCGCCGCAAAGCATCGAACCCGTCGCACCGCCCACGCAGAAGCCGGTCACCCCGGAGGAAGCGGCGAAGATCGACGCCGCACGCGCCGAAGCCGCGCTCAACGGCCAGGTGCCGCCACCGCCGCCAGTAGTCGCCAAAGGCCCGGTCAGCTCGCAGTTCTTCCTCCAGGCTGGCTCGTTCCGCCGCAAGGATGACGCCGACAGCCTGCGAGCGCAGATCATCCTGCTCGGGCAAAGCGTCCAGGTGGAATCCGGCACGGTGCGCGAAGAAACCTGGCACCGCGTGCTGGTAGGACCCTTCGCCACCCGCGAGCAGCTCGGCCAAGCGCAAAAATCCCTGGCCGCCAGCGGCTTTAGCAACCTGTTGTTACAGCAACGGCAAAGCCAGTAAGTTCAAGCCCTGCGGCGTAGCCCAAGAACCTGTTTCGGATCTCGCGAGCTAGAGCAAAACAAGGCGAAAACGGCTGAGGAAGCGGAGTTTACGAGTTGTAAATGAGCATTCCGAAGCCGTTTTCAACGCAGTTTGGCCGACGCGCAGCAGATTCCGAGGCAGGTTCTGACGACTATTTGTCGGAGAGCGAGTGCCCCAGGGCTTGAAGCGTGCCCCCGCTGCCCCCACTTCATTCGGCATTGGGCACTTTCGCCCCACTGCGTGGAGACTCTCCCCTTGACCACCATCGTTTCAGTGCGCCGCAACGGCAAAGTCGTCATGGGCGGCGACGGCCAGGTGTCCCTCGGCAATACCGTGATGAAAGGCAACGCGAAAAAAGTTCGCCGCCTGTACCACGGCCAAGTGCTGGCTGGCTTCGCCGGTGCCACCGCCGACGCCTTTACCCTGTTCGAGCGCTTCGAAGGCCAGCTGGAGAAACACCAGGGCCATCTGGTGCGCGCGGCCGTCGAGTTGGCCAAAGACTGGCGCACCGACCGCTCCCTGAGCCGCCTGGAAGCCATGCTGGCAGTGGCCAACAAGGACGCCTCCCTGATCATTACCGGCAACGGCGACGTGGTCGAGCCCGAGCAGGGTTTGATCGCCATGGGTTCCGGCGGCGGCTTCGCCCAAGCCGCAGCTATGGCCCTGCTGCAGAAAACCGACCTGAGCGCCCGTGAAATCACCGAAACCGCGTTGAACATTGCCGGCTCTATCTGTGTCTTCACTAATCAGAACCTAACTATCGAAGAAGAAGACTGCGCTGAATAAGCGCGTCTTCTTCTGGAGTATCGCCGCATGTCCATGACGCCCCGCGAGATCGTTCACGAACTCAACCGCCATATCATCGGTCAGGACGACGCCAAGCGCGCCGTGGCCATTGCCCTGCGCAACCGTTGGCGGCGCATGCAGCTGCCGCTTGAGCTGCGCACCGAAGTCACGCCAAAGAACATCCTGATGATCGGCCCCACCGGCGTCGGCAAGACCGAAATCGCCCGCCGCCTGGCCAAGCTGGCCAATGCGCCGTTTATCAAGGTGGAAGCGACCAAATTCACCGAGGTCGGCTATGTCGGCCGTGATGTCGAGTCGATCATCCGTGACCTCGCCGATGCAGCGATCAAGATGCTGCGCGAGCAGGAGATGATCAAGGTGCGTCACCGCGCCGAAGATGCCGCCGAAGAGCGCATCCTTGATGCCCTGCTGCCGCCGGCCCGCGCGGGTTTCAGTGAAGAAGCCGCACCGAGCACCGATTCCAATACCCGCCAGCTGTTCCGCAAGCGTCTGCGCGAAGGCCAGCTGGACGACAAGGACATCGAGATCGAAGTCGCCGACGCTCCGGCCGGCATCGAAATCATGACCCCGCCGGGCATGGAAGAGATGACCAACCAGCTGCAGAGTCTGTTTTCCAGCATGGGCAAGGGCAAGAAGAAGAGCCGCAAGCTCAAGGTCAAGGAAGCCCTCAAGCTGGTGCGTGACGAAGAAGCCGCGCGCCTGGTCAACGAGGAAGAACTCAAGGCCCAGGCCCTGGAAGCCGTGGAACAAAACGGCATCGTGTTTATCGACGAAATCGACAAGGTGGCCAAGCGCGGCAACACCAGCGGCGCCGATGTGTCCCGCGAAGGCGTGCAGCGCGACCTGCTGCCGCTGATCGAAGGCTGCACGGTTAACACCAAGCTGGGCATGGTGAAAACCGATCACATCCTGTTTATCGCCTCCGGCGCGTTCCACCTGAGCAAGCCAAGCGACCTGGTGCCTGAACTGCAGGGCCGCCTGCCAATTCGCGTGGAGCTGAAAGCCCTGACCCCGCAGGACTTCGAGCGCATTCTCACCGAGCCGCACGCCTCGCTGACCGAGCAATACGCCGCGCTGCTGAACACCGAGGGCCTGGGCATTCAGTTCGTCGCCGAAGGTATCAAGCGCATCGCCGAGATTGCTTATCAGGTTAACGAGAAGACCGAGAACATCGGCGCACGCCGCCTGCACACCCTGCTTGAGCGTCTGCTGGAGGAGGTTTCCTTCAGCGCCGGAGACCTGGCCGGCCAGCAGGCTGGCGCGCCGATCGTGATCGACGCGGCCTACGTCAACAGCCACCTCGGCGAGCTGGCGCAGGACGAAGACCTGTCGCGCTATATCCTGTAACGCGCCCGCCCGTAGCCCGGATGCTATCCGGGCTACGGAGCAACCCAGGAAGCAATCATGCGCATGCCTACCGCGATAAAACTGCACAAAGCCTCGAAAACCCTGGAGCTGCACTACGGGGCCGACGAGCGCTACACCCTGCCCGCCGAGTTCCTGCGTGTGCATTCGCCGTCGGCGGAAGTGCAGGGCCACGGCAAACCGATCCTGCAAACCGGCAAGCTCGGCGTCGGCCTGAGCAAGATCGAGCCCGCTGGCAATTACGCCCTCAAACTGACCTTCGATGACGGTCACGACAGCGGCCTGTTCACCTGGGATTACCTGGAGCAGCTATCCCTGCGTCAGAGCGAACTGTGGAGCGATTACCTCGCCACCCTCGCCGCCGCCGGCAAGTCCCGCGACCCCAGCGAAAGCGTGGTCAAGTTGATGCTGTAAACGGCTGAAGCGACATGCCGTCAGGAATTGACTCAGGTGCTTCAGCTATTTCCTCACCCCTGCCCCGCCAAGCGGCAATCTACCGCAGCGCAGCAGCCCGTCTAGCCCGTTGATCCTGACCGGTTAGAGCGCATTTTCTAATCCTTCCCTGCATACTCATCGCGCATTCGGCCTGGATCGCGGCCGGCTTGCACAAATTCTCAAACTCGGGTAACCAAGTAGTTGGAAGTTTCTCGCGCCAGGCAGCCCCTGCGACGAGGAAGATTGCGGAGCGATCCGCCCTTGGTAATCCGGGCAATACCTGGCCCTTAGCCCTGTGTCGCCGTGCACAGTATTACGCCGGTATTTCGTCTCAGGACAATGGAGCGTTGTAGATGACAGATAAGAATAATGATGACCTGAAGCACCAGGCCTCCGAGAACACTTTGGGCCTTAACCCGGTGATCGGCATCCGCGGTAAAGACCTACTTAGCTCCGCCCGAGTCGTGCTCAAGCAAGCCCTCAAGCAACCCCTGCACAGCGCCAAACACCTTGCCCACTTCAGCATGGAGCTGAAGAACGTGATGCTCGGCCAATCCGACCTCACCCCCATCGAAGGCGACCGGCGTTTTGCCGATCCGGCCTGGAGCCAGAATCCGCTGTACCGCCGCTACCTGCAGACCTACCTGGCCTGGCGCAAGGAGCTGCATGACTGGGTCGAGCACAGCAACCTGTCCGAACAGGATGCCAGCCGTGGCCACTTCGTGATCAACCTGATGACCGAAGCCATGGCCCCCAGCAACAGCATGGCCAACCCGGCTGCAGTCAAACGCTTCTTCGAAACCGGCGGCAAGAGCCTGCTCGACGGCCTGTCGCACCTGGCTCAGGACATCGTCAACAACGGCGGCATGCCCAGCCAGGTCAACATGAATGCCTTCGAGGTCGGCAAAAGCTTGGCCACCACCGATGGCGCGGTGATTTTCCGCAACGACCTACTGGAGCTGATCCAGTACAAACCGATCACCGAGCAGGTGCACGAGCGCCCATTGCTGGTAGTGCCGCCGCAGATCAACAAATTCTACGTCTTCGACCTGTCGCCAGAAAAAAGCGTCGCGCGCTTCCTGTTGCGCAACGGTATCCAGACCTTCGTGGTGAGCTGGCGCAACCCGACCAAGGCACACCGCGAGTGGGGCCTGTCGACCTATATCGAAGCACTGAAAGAAGCCATCGACGTGGTTACCGCCGTCACTGGCAGCAAAGACATCAACATGCTCGGCGCCTGTTCCGGCGGCCTCACCACCACCTCGCTGTTGGGCCATTACGCCGCGCTGGGTGAGAAGAAGGTGCATGCCCTGACCCTGCTGGTCAGCGTGCTGGATAACCGCCTGGAAACCGACGTGGCGCTGTTTGCCGACGAGAAAAGTCTGGAGATGGCCAAGCGCCGTTCCTACCAGGCTGGTGTGCTGGAAGGCAGCGACATGGCCAAGGTGTTCGCCTGGATGCGCCCCAACGACCTGATCTGGAACTACTGGGTCAACAACTACCTGCTCGGCAACGAGCCACCGGTGTTCGACATCCTCTACTGGAACAACGACACCACGCGCCTGCCCGCTGCCCTGCATGGCGAGTTTATCGACATGTTTACCTCCAACCCGCTGATTCGCCCAGGTGCGCTGGAAGTCTGCGGCACCCCGGTCGACCTCAAGCAGGTCACCAGCGACCTCTACTGCGTGGCCGGCACCACCGACCACATCACCCCGTGGGAGTCGTGCTACAAGTCGGCCAACCTGTTCGGCGGCAATGTCGAGTTCGTGCTGTCCAACAGCGGGCATATCCAGAGCATTCTCAACCCGCCGGGTAACCCAAAATCACGCTACATGACCAACACCCAGATGCACGCGGACCCGAAAACCTGGCAAGCCAGCTCGACCAAGCACGCCGACTCCTGGTGGCTGCATTGGCAGGTCTGGCTCGCCGCGCGCTCCGGCGCGCACAAGAAGGCACCGAGCCAACTGGGCAACAAGAAACATCCAGCCGGCGAAGCAGCACCCGGCACTTACGTTCACGAACGTTGATCCCCTGCGCACTGCGCAACACTGCCCGCGGCACTGGAAGTGTCGCTCGCCCACCTACTCATTTGAGCGGGTGAGGCGAACCAGGCTTTGCCCTGGCGTTTCTGGAAAAGGCCTGGAGGGTCTGATCCAGCGTTTTAATTGATAGGGCTTTTGCGCATGTCGCTACCTTTTGTATTCCGCACCATTGAACTGGACGGCCAAACCATCCGTACCGCGGTTCGCCCCGGTAACGGCAAGATGACCCCGCTGCTGATCTTCAACGGCATCGGGGCCAACCTGGAGTTGGTCATGCCTTTCGTGCGTGCCCTGGACCCCGGCCTGGAAGTCATCGCATTCGACGTTCCCGGCGTTGGCGGCTCCTCCACGCCCAGCACGCCGTACCGCTTTCCTGGCCTGGCCAAACTCGCCGCGCGCATGCTCGATTACCTCGACTACGGTCAGGTCAATGCGATTGGCGTGTCCTGGGGCGGCGCCCTGGCGCAGCAGTTCGCCCACGATTACCCGGAGCGCTGCAAGAAACTGATCCTCGCGGCCACCTCGGCCGGCGCGGTGATGATTCCCGGCAAACCCAAAGTACTCTGGTGCATGGCCAGCCCACGGCGTTATGTGCAGCCGTCCTACGGCGTTCAGATTGCTCCGGAAATCTACGGCGGCGCGTTCCGCCGCGACCCGAAACTGGCCCTGGCGCATGCCAGTAAAGTCCGTTCTGGCGGCAAAATGGGCTACTACTGGCAGCTGTTCGCAGGCTTGGGCTGGACCAGCATCCACTGGCTGCACAAGATTCGCCAACCGACGCTGGTGATGGCCGGCGACGATGATCCGCTGATCCCGCTGGTGAATATGCGTCTGCTGGCCTGGCGCATCCCCAACTCAGAGCTGCACGTAATCGACGATGGCCACCTGTTCCTGGTGACCCGCGCCGAGGCCGTCGCGCCAATCATCATGAAATTTCTTGAGGAAGAACGTCAGCGCGCGATCATGCACCCGCAGCCCGCGCCAGCCCGCACTCTCGGCTAACCGCACCTTGGTTGGGCAAGTGCATCCGCAGTGCGCACTGGAGCTGTGCCTGAAGCTCAGTGCTTGACCCACTTTCGGGCACGTTGTATTACCTGGGACTTGGCGCGCGGCAGTCTGGAACGCACATGCGCGCGCATTGGTATAAGCCTTGCTGCTTATCTATCAACCTTGAAGTCTCACGGTTTGACGACGGAGTGTTGCCCAATGCGAGACCAACCAGCCAAACGCGCCTTGCCGGCGAACAAAAGCGTGATGAACGCGCAAAATGCAGTGGTCGGCCTGCGCGGCCGCGACCTGTTGTCCACCCTGCGCAGCCTGGCTCTGCAAGGGGTCAAGCAACCCATCCATAGCGCTCGGCATGTCGCTGCACTGGGCGGCCAACTGGGTCGTGTGCTGATGGGCGACAAGCCGTTCAAGGTCAACCCGCAAGACCCGCGCTTCGCCGACCCGACCTGGCGTGACAACCCGATCTACAGCCGTAGCCTGCAAGCCTACCTGGCCTGCCAGAAGCAGCTGAACAACTGGATCGACGAGAGCAGCCTGGATGCCGACGACCGCGCCCGCGCGCGCTTTGTCGCCACCCTGCTGGGCGATGCCCTGGCACCCAGCAACACCCTGCTCAACCCGCAGGTGATCAAGGAACTGTTCAACACCGGCGGCAGCAGCCTGCTCAAGGGTGTAACGCACCTGTTCGATGACCTGGTAAACAACGACGGCATGCCCAGCCAGGTCAGCAAGAAGGCGTTCGAAGTCGGTCGCAACCTGGCCACCACCAGCGGCTCTGTGGTGTTTCGCAGCGAGCTGCTGGAGCTGATCCAGTACAAGCCAATGAGCGAAAAGCAGTACGCCAAGCCGCTGCTGATCGTGCCGCCGCAAATCAACAAGTTCTATATTTTCGACCTCTCCAGCGAGAAGAGCTTCGTCCAGTACGCGCTGAAGAACGGTCTGCAGACCTTTGTGGTCAGCTGGCGCAACCCTGACCCGCGGCACCGCGAGTGGGGCCTGTCCAGCTACGTGGAAGCACTCGAAGTTGCTATTGACGCCTGCCGGGAAATCACCGGCAGCAAGGACGTCAACCTGCTTGGCGCCTGCGCCGGCGGCCTGACCATCGCTGCCCTGCAGGGCCATCTGCAGGCCAAACGCCAGCTGCGCAAAGTGGCCAGCGCCACCTACATGGTCAGCCTGCTCGACAGCCAGATCGACAGCCCAGCCATGCTGTTTGCCGACGAGCTGACCCTCGAAGCCGCCAAACGCCGCTCTTACCAGCAAGGCGTGCTGGATGGCCGCGACATGGCGCGGGTATTCGCCTGGATGCGCCCGAATGATCTGATCTGGAATTACTGGGTCAACAACTACCTGCTCGGCAAGCAGCCACCGGCCTTCGACATTCTCTACTGGAACAACGACAACACCCGCCTGCCGGCCGCCCTGCATGGCGACCTGATCGACTTCTTCAAGCACAACCCGCTGACCCACCCGCGCGGGCTGGAAGTCTGCGGCACTCCGGTCGATTTACAGAAGGTCACGGTGGACAGTTTCAGCGTCGCCGGGATCAACGACCACATTACCCCCTGGGATGCGGTGTACCGCTCGACCCTGCTGCTGGGCGGTGACCGGCGCTTTATCCTGTCCAACAGCGGACATATCCAGAGCATTCTCAACCCGCCGGGCAATCCCAAATCCAATTACATGGAAAACCCCAAGCTGACCGGCGACCCGCGCGCCTGGTACCACGATGCCGAGCACGTGCAGGGCAGCTGGTGGCCGGTGTGGCTGAGCTGGATGCAAGAGCGTTCGGGCGAGCAGAAGGACACCCTGATGACCCTGGGCAACCAGAATTACCCCGCCATGGAGGCCGCACCCGGCACCTATGTGCATGTGCGTTAAAACATCGTTCCAAGCATGATCAAACTGGCCGCAAGCCATTGCGGCCAGGTATCGTCAGCCTTCCCGCGGCCAGAATAAGAAGACCGGATGAAAACCCGCGACAGAATCCTTGAGTGTGCCCTGCTGCTGTTCAACCAGAAGGGCGAACCGAATGTCTCCACCCTGGAAATCGCCAACGAACTGGGCATCAGCCCGGGCAACCTGTACTACCACTTCCACGGCAAGGAACCACTGATCCTCGGCTTGTTCGAGCGCTTTCAGGCGGAACTGGCGCCACTGCTCTCGCCGCCCGAAGACGTGCAGCTGGATGTGGAAGATTACTGGCTGTTTCTGCACCTGATCGTCGAGCGCCTGGCGCACTACCGCTTTCTGTTCCAGGACCTGTCCAACCTGACCAGCCGCCTGCCGAAACTGGAACGCGGCATGCGTCACTGGCTCAATAGCCTGAAGCGCGCCCTGGCCGAACTGCTGGCGCAGCTGCAGCTCGATGGCCAGCTGCAAAGCGATACCCAGGCGCTGGGCCAGTTGGTCGAGCAGATCACCCTGACCCTGCTGTTCTCCCTCGACTACCAGCGCATCATCGGCCGCGAAGGCGAGAGTCGCCTGGTGGTGTATCAGGTGATGATGCTGGTGGCTCCGCACCTGGCCGAAGAGTCGCGCTACGCGGCCGAACACCTGGCGCAACGTTACCTGGAAGATTAACGCGAACACCTAAACGCAAACGCCCGGCACTAGGCCGGGCGTTTGCGTTGACTGCTGCGCGTCTTACGACTGGGTAGCAGGTGTCACAGGTGCAGCAGGAGCGGCTGCCGGAGCAGGCGCAGCAGCGGCCACCGGAGCAGCCGGTTTAGCGGCTACTGGCTTGGCTGGTGCCGGCTTGGCCGCAGCTTTGACTGCCGGTTTAGCGACAGGCTTAGCAGCAGGTTTAGCTGCTGGCTTAGCGGCAGCTTTGGCAACCGGCTTAGCAGCAGGCTTGGCCGCAGCTTTGGCTACCGGTTTAGCGGCAGGCTTAGCAGCAGGTTTGGCCGCTGGTTTAGCTGCAGCTTTAGCAACCGGCTTGGCAGCGGGTTTAGCGGCAGGCTTGGCAGCAACCTTCTTGACGGCAGGCTTAACCGAGCTCACCGATACACCGGTGAGTTTCTCGATCTGCTTGGTCAGGCTTTCGACTTTAGCGTTGAGCGCTTTCACTTCATTGCGGCTCGGCACACCGAGACGCGAAATGGCATTGTTCAGACGCTTGTCGAAGGCTTCTTCCAGCTCGCCCCACTTGCCAATAGCCTTGTCTTTGACTTCATCGACTTTCGACTTGGCCGAGCCCACTGTGGAACCCACGGAGGACTTCACTGCGCCAACTTGCTTGTCGACTTCGGTCTTGGCTTGCTTCTCAGCTTTTTCGCCATCCTTGACCAGCGTGTCGAACAGCTTGTTGCCGTCCTTGCTGACCTTGGAGTAGGCACCCAAACCAGCCAGCCAGATCTGACGCGAGTATTTTTCTACTTCGCCGATCCAGGAAGTGGTTTGCTTTTCGGTTTTCTTTTTGACAGCCATCCTGCTCTCCTTACTTGGTACGCGCGACGTGCTCGAGCAACGCGCTCAGCTCATCCAGCTTAGCAGAGAGTGCTTCAACATCCTGCTTGGACGGGATACCAATGCGGTTCAGGGCGCTGGCAACACGGTTGTCGAAGGCTTTCTCGATCTTGTCGAGCTGCACTTCAAACTTGCCTTTCACGCTGCTGACGTTGCTGGTGACAGTGCTTTTAACGCTGTCGATCTGGCTGTTGGCTGCTTCAACTTGTTCGTTGACCAGTTTTTTGCCTTGTTTTTCAACGCCTTCGCCGCTCTTCACGAGTTCTTTGAAGTACTCGGCACCTTCCTGACCCGCTTTGGCGTAAGCGCCCAAGCCGGCCAAGTAAATCTTGCGGGCGTACACTTTTGCGTCACTCAGCACGCTGCTGGTTTCTTCAACGACGGCTTTCTTTTTAACGGCAACTTTCGACATGGTGCACCTCACTCTAAGTGTTTCGAGGAAACGCCCACGGAATGCAGGCTTAGGAGCACGGTATCGATGAAAATTAGAAACCGCATACTAAGCGTAGAAAAAATTGCCAGGAGCAATTTTTAACGTTGCGCAGCAACGGCCCGAAGGGTGGCCGCCATGGATGGCTGGCCATCAAAAATTGCCAAGGTGTCGCCAGGCGACACCTCAAGCCTGCAGATTCTTGTCCAGCACCTCTTCGATTTCGCGCTTGATGCTGCCGCTCATGGCCGACAGCAGCAGGCCCAGGCTGAGCTGCACACGCACGCTGTGCTCATGCACTTCAATACGGCCATCCGCGCCGCTGCGCTTGAACTCCAGGTTGTCGCCATTCCAGCGGTAGCGCACGTCGTATTCGCGGGCCAGGCGCTCGGCCAGTTGCTCAGCTTTCTCGCGGGCAACTTCGCGCCCCAGGGAGTGGGGACGTTCGACGGTGATCTTGGCCATGGCATTTCTCCTCGCCAGTTAACTGCGACCTTAGGTCGCGAGACTATAGCAAGCTGCGCGGGTGCAAAGCCTTCAGGCTTTTACTTGCGCGCGCGGCTTGAAGCCTAGGGCGGCTTTTAGGTTTAGAATGGCCGCCACTTTAGATGCAGCCTCTGTGTTTTAGGAAAGGGCAAGATGAACGATCCGCGCAAGAGCAGCGACAGCGAACCCACCACGCACTTTGGTTTCCAGAGCGTGCCGGAAAGCCAGAAGGCGGAAAAAGTCGCCGAAGTTTTCCACTCGGTGGCGGCCAAATACGACCTGATGAACGATGTGCTGTCCGGCGGTATGCACCGCCTGTGGAAGCGTTTCACCATCGAACTGTCGGGCGTGCGCAGCGGCAACCGGGTGCTGGATATCGCCGGCGGTACGGGCGACCTGACCCGCAAGTTCTCCAGCCTGGTCGGTCCGACTGGCGAAGTGGTGCTGGCTGATATCAACGAATCGATGCTGCGTGTCGGCCGTGATCGCCTGCTCGACAAGGGCGTGGCCGGCAACGTCAGCTTCGTCCAGGCCGATGCAGAGAAACTACCGTTCCCGGATAACCATTTCGACGTGGTGACCATAGCCTTCGGCCTGCGCAACGTGACGCATAAAGAAGATGCCATCCGCTCGATGCTGCGCGTACTCAAGCCCGGCGGTCGCCTGTTGATCCTGGAATTCTCCAAACCGTCCAGCCCGCTGCTGTCGAAGTTCTACGACGCCTATTCCTTCAAGTTTATGCCGCTGGCCGGCAAGCTGATCACCAACGACGCCGAAAGCTACCGCTACCTGGCCGAGTCGATCCGCATGCACCCGGATCAGGACACCCTCAAGGCGATGATGGTTGAAGCCGGCTTCGAGCGCGTGACCTTCCACAACATGACCGGCGGCATCGTCGCCCTGCACCGCGGCATCAAGCCCTGATGCTGCTGACCGGGCTGCTGGCCGGCGTCGAACTCGGCCTTAACCGCGTGTTGGCCATGGACAGCACCGCGCTGCCGCGCCTGGCACGATTGAGCGGCCGGGTGATTGCCGTCGAGTGCGCCGCGCCGAATCTGCAGCTGTTTATTCTGCCCAGCGCCAACGGCCTGCAACTGGCCGCGCAGTGGGCGGGTGAAGCGGATTGCCGTTTACGCGCACCCGCAGCCAGCCTGTTACGCCTGGCCACCAGCAAAGACAAGACCAGCATCCTGCACAGCCCGGACGTCAGCCTGGATGGCGACAGCGCCGCCCTGCTGGAGTTGGCCGGGATCCTTCAGGATCTTGAACTGGACTGGGAGTACGAACTGTCGCGCTGGCTTGGCCCGGTCGGCAGCCAGCTGCTCGGCGGCCATCTGCGCAGCCGGGTGAACTGGAGCAGCCAGGCGCTCGACAGCCTGCGCCTGAACCTGGCTGATTACCTCAGTGAAGAATCGCGCAGCCTGGTCGGCCAGCGCGAAGCCGATGCGCGCTTCGCCGAACTGGACCACCTCAAGCTGTCCCTCGACCGACTCGACGCGCGCATCGAGCGCCTCGCCCAACGCCATAAGCCCATCGCATGAAGCTGCTTGCCGTTCGTCGTCTGTTGCGTATCCAGCGCGTAGTCATTCGCTACCAGCTGGACGACCTGTTATTCGCCCTGCCGCTGCCCTTCTGGGCACGCGCGCTGCGTTATGTGTTGCCCTGGCGCTGGCTGCCACGCCGCGACTTGCTGCTGTCGCGCGGTGCACGCTTGCGTTTGGCGTTGGAGGAACTGGGGCCGATCTTTATCAAGTTCGGCCAGCTGCTTTCTACCCGCCGCGACCTGTTGCCAACCGATATCGCCGATGAGCTGGCCAAGTTGCAAGACCAGGTGCCACCCTTCGACCCTGCGCAATCGCAGGCGCTGATCGAGTCCCAGTTAGGGGCCAAGGTCAGCGAGGTGTTTGCCCGCTTTGACGCTCAACCACTAGCCTCTGCCTCCGTCGCCCAGGTACATGCCGCGCAGCTGAAAAGCGGCGAAGAGGTGGTGGTCAAGGTGATTCGCCCGGGGCTGAAACCGGTGATCGAACAGGACATCGCCTGGCTGTTCCTGCTCGCCAAACTGGCCGAGCGCGCCTCCGCCGATGCCCGCCGACTGCGCCCGGTGGAAGTGGTCAGCGACTACGAGAAGACCATCTACGACGAACTCGACCTGCTGCGCGAAGCGGCCAACGCCAGCCAGCTGCGGCGCAACTTCGAAGGCTCGCCGCTGCTCTATGTGCCGCAGGTGTACTGGGACTATTGCCGGCCGAAAGTGCTGGTGATGGAGCGCATCTACGGTATTCAGGTCACCGACCTGGAAACCCTGGCCGATCAGCGCACCGATATGAAGCTGCTGGCCGAGCGCGGCGTGGAGATTTTCTTCACCCAGGTGTTCCGCGACAGCTTCTTCCACGCCGACATGCACCCCGGGAATATCTTCGTCAGTACCCGCACGCCGTGGAACCCGCAATACATCGCCATCGACTGCGGCATCATCGGCAGCCTCACCGCCGAAGATCAGGACTATCTGGCGCGCAACCTGATTGCCTTCTTCAAGCGCGATTACCGTCGCGTGGCGCAGCTGCATATCGACTCGGGCTGGGTGCCGGCGGAAACCAAGATCAATGATTTCGAGGCGGCAATCCGCACCGTGTGCGAGCCGATCTTCGAAAAACCACTGAAGGACATCTCCTTCGGCCAGGTACTGCTGCGCCTGTTCCAGACCGCGCGGCGCTTCAATATGGAAGTGCAACCGCAGCTGGTGCTGCTGCAGAAAACCCTGCTGAATATCGAAGGCCTGGGCCGCCAGCTGTACCCAGATCTAGACCTGTGGAGCACTGCACAGCCCTTCCTCGAACGCTGGATGCGTGAACGCATCAGCCCGCTGCAGCTGCTGCGCAACCTGCAACTACAGGCCGAGCAGGTACCGCACCTGTCGCAAATCGCCCGTGAAACCCTCGAGCGCCTCAATCAACAACCGGCCAGCCGCCAGGAACAGCCTGTACCGAGCCGCCAATGGCCGGCCCGCCTGCTCGGCGCAGCACTGATCGGCGGCGCCGCTACTCAGGGCCTGGTGCTGAGCCTGGCGGCCTGGCCCAGCTGGCTGATGCTTGTCGGCGGCCTCTATCTGGTGCTGCGCCGATAGCCACACCGGGTGCGCACTGGCACACTAGCTTTCTGAATCAAGCAGCCCGAGATGGGCGGATAGGGCAATGACTGACTGGCTCGACGAAATCAACTGGAACGCGGACGGCCTGGTGCCGGCCATCGCCCAGGACCACAAGACCGGCCGCGTGCTGATGATGGCCTGGATGAACCGTGAAGCCCTGGCCCTGACTGCCACCGAGCAGCGCGCCATCTACTGGTCACGCTCGCGTGGCAAGCTGTGGCGCAAGGGCGAGGAATCCGGCCATGTGCAGAAGCTGCACGAGCTGCGCCTGGATTGCGACGCCGATGTGATCATCCTGATGGTCGAGCAACTGGGCGGCATCGCCTGCCACACCGGCCGCGAAAGCTGCTTCTACCGGGTGTACGACAACGCCGAGTGGAAGACCGTCGACGCGGTGCTGAAAGACCCGCACGCCATCTATGCCGCAGGACACAACCATGAGTGACACGGGCATGACTGATACCCTGAGCCGCCTGGCCGAGGTGCTGGAGTCGCGCAAAGGCGCGGCCGCCGACAGCTCGTATGTCGCCAGCCTGTACCACAAGGGCCTGAACAAGATTCTGGAAAAGGTCGGTGAGGAGTCGGTGGAAACCATCCTCGCGGCCAAAGATGCAGCCGTCAGCGGCGACTGCAGCGATGTGATTTATGAAACCGCCGACCTGTGGTTCCACAGCCTGGTCATGCTCGCCGCCCTCGGCCAGCATCCCCAGGCGGTACTGGACGAACTGGACCGGCGCTTTGGCCTCTCCGGGCATGCGGAAAAAGCTGCGCGCTCACAAGACTGATTAAACCTTCACTTACGGAGTACGCGTTATGGGATTCGGTGGCATTAGCATCTGGCAACTCCTGATCGTCCTGCTGATCGTGGTCATGCTGTTCGGCACCAAGCGCCTCAAGGGCCTGGGTTCGGACCTGGGCGATGCGATCAAGGGCTTCCGCAAATCAATGGACAACAGCGACGCCGAAAAGCCAGCCCCCGCCGTGGAAGAGCCCAAGGGCCAGACCATCGACGCCCAGGCGCGCAAGGTCGAAGAGCCGGCGAAAAAAGACTAAGCCATGTTTGATATCGGCTTTACCGAGCTGCTGCTGGTCGGCATCGTCGCCCTGGTAGTGCTGGGGCCTGATCGCCTGCCGGGTGCGGTACGCACCGCTGGTTTGTGGATCGGCCGGATCAAGCGCAGCTTCAGTGCGATCAAGGCTGAGGTCGAGCGCGAGATCGGCGCGGATGAAATCCGTCGCCAACTGCATAACGAGCAGATCCTCGAGCTGGAGCGGGAAATGAACGCGATGAAGCAAAGCCTCAGCGCGCCGCTTAGCACCATCACCGAACCGAGCCCTGCCGCGACCCCAGCAGCAGAGCCGGTCGCCACTACCGATAGCACCCGCCAGGATAAAAGCCCGCAGCCATGAGCCAACGACCGGACAGCGATCAGGAAATGCCCCTGGTCTCCCACCTGACCGAACTGCGCACGCGCCTGCTGCGTATTGTCGCAGCGGTATTCGCGCTGTTTGCCGGGCTGTTCTATTTCTCCCAGGACATCTACGCGCTGGTGGCCGCGCCGTTGCGCGCCTACCTGCCGGAAGGCGCGACGATGATCGCCACGGGGGTGGCCTCGCCATTCCTTACGCCGTTCAAGCTGACGCTGATGGTCGCGTTGTTTCTGGCGATTCCGATCATCCTGCATCAGATCTGGGGCTTTATCGCGCCAGGGCTGTACAAGCACGAGAAGCGCATCGCCATACCGCTGCTGATCTCCAGCATCCTGCTGTTCTACGCCGGCATGGCCTTCGCCTACTTCGTGGTGTTCCCGATCATGTTTGGCTTCTTCGCCAGCGTGACCCCGGAAGGCGTGGCGATGATGACCGATATCGGTCAGTACCTAGACTTCGTCCTAACACTGTTCTTCGCCTTCGGCGTCGCGTTCGAGATCCCGATTGCCACCTTTCTGCTGATCTGGGTCGGCGTTGTCGATGTCGCCACCCTGCGTCAGAGCCGCCCCTATGTGATAGTCGGCTGCTTTGTGGTCGGCATGGTGCTGACTCCGCCTGATGTGTTCTCGCAAACCCTGCTGGCCGTGCCCATGTGGCTGCTGTTTGAAGCCGGTCTGCTCTGCGGCAGCCTGGTCAAGCGCCGCGCCGAAAAGGAAGCGGCGGCTGAAGAAGCCGAAAACGACAGCCCCTCCAACGACCAGCCGCCCGCCGCCCAACCGTGAACCTGCTGCTACTGGAAGACGGCGACTTTATCGCCGCCGACCGCGTGCTGCTCAGCGGCCGCCGCCTCAAGCATCTGCATGAAGTGCACCGCGCCGAGGCCGGCGACAACCTGCGCGTCGGTCGCCTGAACGGCCTGATGGGCAGCGGCCAATTGCTGCGTCTGGACGCCGAGCAGGCTGAACTGGCCGTGCAGCTCGACCAGCCGCCGCCTGAGAAACTGCCACTGACCCTGCTGCTCGCCTTGCCCCGGCCGAAGATGCTGCGGCGCGTGCTGCAAACCGTCAGCAGCATGGGCGTGCCTCGGCTGATTCTGCTGAACAGCTACCGGGTGGAAAAAAGCTTCTGGCAGACGCCTTTCCTCGAACCCGCAGCGATTCGCGAACAGCTGATCCTCGGCCTGGAGCAGGCCCGCGATACCGTGCTGCCGGACGTCATTATCGAGAAGCGCTTCAAGCCCTTTGTCGAAGACCAGCTGCCTGGCATCGCAGCCGGCACAGTGGGCTTGGTCGGCCATCCCGGCGACTTCCCAGCCTGCCCACGGGCAGTCGAACAGGCCGTGACGCTCGCCATCGGCCCGGAAGGCGGCTGGATTCCCTACGAAGTGGAAAAGCTTGCCGAAGCCGGCCTGCAACCGGTGCAACTGGGCGCACGGATTCTACGGGTGGAAACAGCGGTTACTGCCCTGCTAGCGCGACTGTTCTAAGCGAACACCTGACTCCGTAGGAGCGGGCCATGCCCGCGAATGGCGATATCTGGAAATCGCTCGCACGCATGGCGTGCTCCTACAGGCTCTCTCCAGCCTCAAGAACGTGCCAATGCTCAGGCAATAACTGCCCCTTGAACGCAGGCGCTTCTTCCAGCTGCACATCCCTCGGCACCAGTGGCTCACCACAATCCGAACACACCAGCACGCCATGCATAGGCTGGCCGCAAGTGCGGTGGATATGCCGAATCGGCGCGCCCTCGACGCCGCTCATATGACGGTCGCCCCAATTCACCAGGGCCATGATGGCCGGGTACAGATCGCGGCCCTTGGCGCTCAGGCAGTATTCCTCACGCAATGGCCGCTGCTGATAGGCCACCTTGTCCAGCACCCCAGCTTCCACCAGCTTTTTCAGCCGCTCGGCCAGCACGTGGCGAGTAATCCCCAGGCGTTTCTCGAACTCGTCGAAACGACGAATACCGAGAAAGCTCTCGCGCAGCACCAGCAGCGTCCAGCGGTCACCCACCACCGATAACGTGCGAGCCAAGGAGCAGGGTTGCTGCTCCAGTTCTTCCCAACGCATAAGCCAATCTCCAACAGCGATGGCTCACCATAGCTTGACAGGTTCCAAAATGGAACCGACTATCAAGCCAGGTTCCAAAATAGAACTGATGGAGATCGTAATGACCGAACGCAAAGCAATTCTGGTAGTCGGCGCCGGTGACGCCACCGGCGGCGCCATCGCCAAACGCTTCGCCCGCGAGGGCTATGTCGCCTGCGTGGCGCGACGCAATGCCGATAAACTTGGCCCGCTGGTAGCGGATATTGAAGCGGCCGGTGGCAGCGCAAGGGCCTTTGGCTGCGATGCGCGGGTCGAGGAACAGGTCATCGAACTGTTTGCCACCATCGAACGCGAGGTCGGCCCGCTGCACGCGGTGATCTTCAACATCGGCGCCAATGTGCAGTTCTCCATCACCGAAACCACCGAGCGGGTCTACCGCAAGGTCTGGGAAATGGCTGCGTTGGCGGGTTTCCTCACCGGTCGCGAAGCGGCCAAGGTGATGCTGTCGCGCGGCCAGGGCACGATCATCTTTACCGGCGCCACCGCCTCCTTGCGCGGCCGGGCGAATTTTTCCGCCTTCGCCAGCGCCAAGTTCGCCCTGCGCGCCCTGGCCCAGAGCATGGCCCGCGAACTCGGTCCTCAGGGCATTCACGTCGCCCACCCGATCATCGACGGCGCCATCGATACTGCGTTTATCCGCGACACCTTTCCACAGCTGTACCAGCTCAAGAAACAGGACGGCATCCTCAACCCCGAACATATCGCCGACACCTACTGGCAGATCCATTGCCAACCACGTGATTGCTGGGTGCATGAGCTGGATCTACGGCCATGGTCCGAGACGTTTTAACAACTGTGCGCTCGCCCAATAACAAGACCTTCCGAAGGAGCATGCAATGAGCAAGACCCTAGAGTTCTTTTTCGATTTTGGCAGTCCAGCCAGTTACCTGGCCTGGACCCAGCTACCGCGAATTGCCCGTGATGCCGGTGCGCAGATCGTCTGGCGACCGATGCTGCTCGGCGGCGTATTCAAGGCCACCGGTAACCAGTCGCCGGTCATGATCCCGAGCAAGGGCGCCTGGATGCTCAAGGACCTGGCGCGCTTCGCCAAACGCTATGGCGCGCCTATGGCTTTCAACCCGAACTTCCCGATCAACACACTGACGCTGATGCGCGGCGCGGCCGGTTACCAGGACAACGAACGCTTCGAGCGCTATGTAAAAACCATCTTCGAAGCGCTGTGGGTGCAGCAGAAGAACCTCGGCAAGCTCGAAGTGGTCGCCGAGGTACTGAGCGCCGCTGGCTTCGACCCGGCCGAGTTCGAGCGCCTGATCAGCGATGAAGCGGTCAAGGAACGCCTCAAGGCCACCACCGAAGAGGCGATCAAGCGCGGCGTGTTTGGCGCACCGACCATCTTTGTCGGCAGCGAGATGCACTTCGGCCAGGATCGCTTGGACTTCGTCACCGAAGCCCTGGCGAGCTAGCTTTCTAGAAGAAATGTCACCGGCCCATCATTAACCAGATGCACCTGCATATCGGCACCGAACTGGCCGGTGGCGACCTGCGGGTGCCTGGCGCGGGCCTGGGTTACCAACAGGTCGAACAGTTCAGCCCCCAGCGCAGGCGGCGCTGCGCTGGAAAAGCTCGGGCGTAGGCCACTCTTGGTGTCGGCGGCCAGGGTGAATTGCGAGACCAGCAGCAGGCCGCCGCCGACGTCGCTCAGCGACAGGTTCATCTTGCCGCCGACGTCGCTGAATACCCGATAGTTGAGCAGCTTGTGCAGGATTTTCTCGACGCTGGCCGGGGTGTCCTGCGGCTCGACGCCTACCAGCGCCAGCAGGCCCTGATCAATCGCGCCAACCACCTCACCCGCTACCTCCACCCGAGCGCAACGCGCCCGTTGAATCAGTGCCTTCATGCTTCGTCCGGAGCCAGGTTGAGCAGACGCCGTGCCAGCTCATCCGCCGCACGCACCAGAGCGTCGGTAATCCCGGTTTCGGCTGCCGAATGGCCAGCGTCGCGGATGATCTGCAGCTCGCTGTTCGGCCAGGCTTGGTGCAACGCCCAGGCATTGTCCAGCGGGCAGATCACGTCATAGCGGCCATGCACGATTACCCCCGGCAGGTGGGCGATCTTCGGCATATCGCGCAACAGCTGATCGGTTTCGAGGAAGGCGTTGTTAACGAAGTAATGGCATTCGATGCGAGCGATCGACAACGCGCGGTGGCTGTCGCTGAAACGGTCGACCACCTGTGGGTTGGGACGCAGGGTGGCGGTGCGGCCTTCCCAGGTCGACCAGGCTTTGGCCGCGTGCATCTGGGCGATCTGGTCGGGGCCGGTCAGGCGCTTGTAGAAGGCCTGCATCAGATTGCCGCGCTCATCCGCCGGGATCGGTGCCAGGTAGTCTTCCCAGTAGTCAGGGAACAGCCGGCTCGCACCTTCCTGATAGAACCAGTCGAACTCCTGCGGGCGGCACAGGAAGATGCCGCGCAGGATCAGACCATGCACGCGCTGCGGATGGGCCTGGGCGTAGGCCAGGGCCAGGGTCGAGCCCCAGGAACCGCCGAACAGCACCCACTTGTCGATGCCGAGGTGCTCACGGATCTGCTCCATGTCGGCGATCAGCGCCTGGATGGTGTTGTTTTCCAGGCTGGCGTGAGGGGTGGAGCGGCCGCAACCACGCTGATCGAACGTGACGATGCGATAGAGGTTGGGATCGAAATAGCGCCGGCTCGCGGCATCACATCCGGCACCCGGGCCTCCATGGATAAACACCACGGGCAAACCATCCGGCGAACCGCTTTCGTCGACATAGAGCACGTGCGGCGCCTGCACCGCCAGCTCATGACGGGCGTAGGGTTTAATCTCCGGATACAAGGTCTGCATGGCATGCTCCTGACTTGACCTGAATAATGCGTGGCGTAGCGTTAAGGCCTCGCGCATTAAAAACGCGGGCGCAACCACTCACGGCTCTGCCGGGCATCATAACCATGAAAAAGGAGTTCAGCATGCCAACAAGGATATTTGCCTTAGCTTTCGTAATGTTTTGCACCCTGCTCGCCGGTTGCGGCGGCAAGGATGACCCGCAAGCAGCGCTGGAAGCAGCCGTGCAACAGCTGCAGGACAACCTGGAGGCGAAGAAAAACAGCGCAGTACTCGACCAGTTGCACCCGCAGTTCTCGGCCCAGGGCGAGTTCGACCGCGAGTGGGCGCAGCGCACCATGTTGCTGCTGTTTATGCGCCACAAGAACATCAAGGTGCTGGCCCTGAGCAAGAACAGCTACCTCGACACGACCTACAGCGAAAAAGGCCACACCGAGGCCCAGGTCGGCCTGGCCGGTGCCGAAGGCCTGATCCCCGACAGTGCCCGTCACTACAGCGTGAAGATGGAGTGGTGGCTTGAAGGCGATGAGTGGAAGCTGGCGCGGCTGAACTGGGAATAGCCACCCGCAGACAGCCTGCGGGTGGCTAAAAATTACCAATCCCAGCTGAGCCCGAGGTTAATACCGTGCTGGCGATCCGTAGTGCCACGGAAGTTATAGCCTGCACTCAGCTTTAACTCATTCCCTAGAACATGCTGTACACCGAGGCTGGCCAACGTCTGTCCACTGGCTGGAGTATGCCCTTGCAGCTCAAATTGATTGCCCGACACGGAGTTGAGCCCCATTTTCAAGTCACGCTGATCGTCCTTGAACTCAACTTCACGAGCGACCTCCGCGTACAGCTGGGTGCTGTTGGTTAGTTGATGATTGAGCTGCAAGCCCACACCCAGGCGGCGGCTGTCGCGCTGCTGATCGCCAAAGTTGAGTACCGTGGAACTGTTGCCCTGCTCGGTATAACCATCCACATCTACCCGCACCAGATCGGCACTGATAAAGGGGCTGACACGCCAGTCAGTGCCTGCATTTGCCAAGTCATAGCCAATACGGGCAGACAGCACATAGAGCTTGCCATCGGTATCGCCTTTCTCGCGGCGCTCGGCAGTCCCTAAAGCGAACTGACGGTTGAGATCGCTGTAGTCCAAATGCCCCAAACTCAGGCTGGCATCTGCCCACAGACGCTCCTTTTGGTACTGGGAAAAAGCACTAAGCAAATAGCTGCGCAGGTCGTACTCGGAATCGTTGTCGGTCTCCATCTGCTGATGCTGTAAGCCTAGCGAGAGACCGAAGCGCCAGTTTTCATCGAAGCGATAACTGCCGCCCAGGTGTACGCCCAAACCATCACTGTCGGCACCACTCGTCGCAGCATCACGCTGAAACTGCTGACGCATGCCGCTGGCCGTGACAAAACTACGCCACTGCCCCTCTGCCTGCCAAAGGCCGCGATCCCCCTGCCACTCGCTGCGTAATTGCTGCTGATGGGCGTTCAGGCTGGCCATCGCCATTTCCGGCAGCAGGGATACTTCCCAGGGTGCGCCGAGAATCGAGAAAATGTAATCCGCACTGATCTGCTGCACCGCTGCGGTCGGGTGTACGCCATCATTGAACATCAAACGGTCGGGGTTAGGCGTGAGCCCACCTATGCCCCAGGTCGGATCGGCGAGGCAACCATTACCACTGAAGCAGACATCAGTCTGCGCCACCAAGGGATCGAAGCCAAAAGTGGCTAGATCACCCTGCACCTCGCTAAGCAGTCCGCGGAAATTGAGGCGAATGACATTGCCGCCCAGTGCTGCCAGCTGTGTACCCAGCTCATCATTGAGCAGCCCCGAAGCATTCGACCAAGCCGCACGGAAGCCGGTGGCGAAACCCGCAGGTGTCATGCCGACGTCCGGTAGATCAGAGACGATGATGGTGCGTGCACCAGCAGCCTGCAGAGCCGCCACCCCCGCGACCAAATCGGCCGCTGCGGCCGCAGCACTCGCCTGGTCAGCCACGACGAACTGCAGCACATCGTTGCCGCCACCGTTGATGTAGAACAACGCATCGGGGTCAACGCGTGGCACATCTACCAGATACCCATTACGAGTACGGCTGATGCCACCGCCAGCATCCACCACAGAACCATTGGTCGCGGTGATCGAACTCAGTATTTGATCAGTACGGTAGCCGCCCACGGCATAGTTGGTGCCATCGGCGTTGCCAGTCAGTATCTGCGGCAGAATAGGTGTCGAGGGCAACGCCTGCAGGCCGAGTAGGGAGGCCAAACGCTGGGTGGCAACCGTATCGAAGTACTCAGTGTTATTGCCTAAGTAGTTCGGTCCAGTGCGGTTGGTAAAGCGCACCCCGCCAGTCGGGTTCCCCCCCAGTAAAGGGCTACCCAGATCCGGAAACTGTCCACTGTCGCTCAAGGAATCGCCAAAAATGATCAACTGCGAATAAGGCATGGCTTGTGACGCTGCAGACAGGCTTGCCAGCAGCACAGCAACGCTCAAGGCTTTCAATGGATGACTCATGGGGTTCCCCTTCTTATTGTGATGCCCTACACAGGCAAGCGAAGAAGACTAATGAGAACCCGCGCACACGCCCCTCACCCAAACGGGTAAAAAGAAAACCTATTCAGCGGTTGAATAGCGCTATATCACCCAAGGAATAAACATTCTGCTGCGCTGCATATAGTCGCGGTACGCCTCGCCAAACTGCTGCAAACACTCAGCCTCATCGCGCTTGGCGGTCAGCCATAGCGCCAGGCTGGCCAACAGTGCCAGGACCAGGCTCAGGCCATTGGGTTGCTTGCAGGCCACGCCCCAGGCCAGCAATAGCAGCGAGGCGTACAGCGGGTGGCGGATCAAGCGGAAGATGCCGCTGGTCACCAGTTGCGAGGTGCGCTCGAAGGCGAACAGCTCGGCATCCGTACGCTGCCCATCGGGGCGGCCCATGCGCCGTAGCTGATAGAGACCGGCAAACAGCAACAGCAAGGATGCGAACAGCAGCAGCCAGGACAGGCGCTGATGCAGGGCAAAACGGTCGACAAACCAGACCGGCCCGTTGAGCACCAGCAAGGCCAAAATCGCCTCCCAGGCGAAGAATCGGTAGAAGCCATGGGACTGCGGACGGCGCAATGCCCGCCAGGACAGCGCCAGCAGCACCAACGTGCCCAGCCCAAAAGCCAAGCCTTGCAACCACGCCATAAAGCCTTCTCCAACTCTGCCCGATAGTCCGTCAAAGCCAGGCGCTGCGTGACTTGCAGCCCCTCTGTTACACTGCCGGCCTCTTTGCCTCGGCCGCCCGCAATGGATCGCACTCAACTGCACAGCCTGCTGCCCCACCAAGGCCCAGCCCTCTGGCTGGATGGCCTGCTGGCGCACGACAGCCTGAGCATTCAGGGCCTGAGTGCCTGGCGCTTTCTCGAGACCTTTGGCACCGACGCCTCGCCCTGCCTGCTGTTCGAGGCCGCGGCCCAGTTGTGCGCCGCGCATGGTGCCTTATACGGCGACAGCAATGCCATTGAAATGGCCCTGGTCGGCAAGCTCTCGCAGCTGCAGCTGCACCACGAGCCAGCTCAGCGCAGTGGCGCATTGCAGGTCAGTGCCCAGCAGGAGGCGCTAAGCCCGGCCGGGGCGCTCTATGCCTTCAGCATCCACAGCGACGAACATCTGCTGCTCGACGGCAAACTGCTGCTGGTGCTGATTCATGCTTGAACTGCGCAATGTCGTCCACAGCTATCCAGGTGCCAACCGCGCCGCATTGCAAGGCATCGACCTGCAGTTGCAGGCCGGCGAATGCCTGGGCCTGCTCGGCAGCAATGGCGCCGGCAAGACCACCTTGCTCTCCTTGCTGAGTGGCGTGCTGGCGCTGCAACAGGGCGAACTGCACTGGGAAGGCCAACCCAGACTCGGCCTGGTGCCGCAGCAGCTGGCCTTCTATGCCGGGCTCAAGGTGGGCGAGAACCTAGAACTGTTTGCCGACCTGTATCGCCTGCGCGGTGCCGAGCGCCGTCAGCGCCTGCAGCAATGCATCGATATTTGTGCACTGGAAGACAAGCTGACGCGGCGCAGCGAGCAACTGTCCGGCGGCGAACAGCGGCGGCTGAATTTTGCCATAGGCCTGCTGCAACCGGCTGACCTCTATCTATTCGATGAAGCCACGGTGGGCGTCGACGCCGCGAGTCGCCAACAGTTGCTGGCAGCCGTCGAGCAGCTGACGGCCGATGGCAAGGCGGTGATCTACACCAGCCACTACCTGGAAGAAGTCGAGCGGGTGGCGCAGCGCATTCTACTGCTGCATGAAGGCCAGGTACGCCTGGACCTGGACAAACGCCAGCTGCTCGGCGACGACCACGGCCTGCTGCTGGAATGGCCGGACGCTGCGCCCACAGGCCTGAGCGAACTGCTCGCACACCTGCAACTGAGCGCCGAAGTGCTGCCCAAGGGCCTGCGCATCGCATCCCTGAATGGCCAACAGCTGCTGGCCATCACCGAGTTTGTCGCCACCCAGGATGGTTTACCCAACCTGCTGCGCTTTGGTCGGCCGTCGCTGGAACAGCTCTACTTGCGCCTTAACGGAGGCCGGCTATGAGGCTCTGGGCGTTGGTGCGCAAGGAAGTGCTGTTGCTGCTGCGCGACCCCCATGCGCTGGCCGTGCTGTTTATCATGCCGACGCTGTTTCTGCTGCTGATGGCCGGGGCCATGTCCAGCTATTTGCGCGATGAGCCGCCAGCACTGCGCCTAGTGCTGGAGATACCCCAACCCAGTAGCGCCAGCGAGTTCTTTCAGCACGCCCTGGCCAACCAGTTGCCTGGCAGCAGCCTGGCACGCGACAGCCGTGAGCCGCTGCCACGCATCCAGTTGGACGCCAACTTTGCCGACACGCTGCTGGACACACCCCACCATGGGCCAAACCTGAACTACCCGGCGCAGATCGACAGCCAGAGCCGCCAGCGTTTGCGCAGCGCCGTCACCATCGCCCTAGCCCAAACCCGACTGCTCGCCTATATGGAAGACAGCGGCGTGATCAGCCCGGATCTACCACTGGAACAGCGCCTCGAACTGGCCCGCCAGCGCACCCATAGCCATATCAGCGAGTTGCAACTGCTCAGCGGCGGCGACCTTAGCGGCCGCGCCAACGCCACCCAACTGAGCGTGCCGGCCTGGCTGATCTTCGGCATGTTCTTCGTGGTGCTACCGATGGCCGGCGGCTTTCAGCGCGAACAGCAGAGCGGCACCCTGCTGCGCCTGCGCTGCCTGGGGCTGAACCTCGGCACCCTGGTGCTGAGCAAGCTGCTGCCATACCTGGCAATCAACCTGCTGCAATTTGTGTTGCTGCTGGGCATCGGCGTCTACGGCCTGCCGCTGCTTGGCCTGCCCGCCCTGAGTTTGCCCGGCAGCGCCGTGGCCTACCCGCTATTGGCCATCAGTATCGCTCTGGCCACCTGCAGCCTGGGCTTGCTGCTGGCCGCATTGGCACGCAGCAGCGAGCAGGCGCTATTGCTCGGCGGCGGTATCAATATCCTCCTCGCCGCCATTGGCGGGATCATGGTGCCGAAAAGCGTAATGCCGGCGGCCATGGCCCAGCTGGCGGAAATCTCCCCGATGAGCTGGGCGCTGGACGCCTTTCTCACCCTGCTGGTGGGCCACGGCTCACTGGCTGACATCGCCCCCTACTGCGCGCGCCTGCTGCTGTTTGCAGCCGTATGCGGCATGGCTGGGCTGCTTCTGTTCACCCGACGAGTACAGCGCACGCAATGGACCACTCACTACTAGAACAACAACTCAAACAACTGCTGATCCGCGAGTGCGACAAGGAAGACGATATCGACTGGCAGAGCATCAGCGATGACGAACCGCTGTTCGGCGCGAAAAGCCGCATCGCCATGGACAGCCTCGACGCCCTACAAGTCTCCCTCGCGCTGCAGCAGCACTACGGCGTGCGTATTGAGGGCGCCAAGGACGGTCGACGCATCCTCGGCACTATCGCCAGCATCGCCGCCTATATCAGGCAGCAGCAGTGACCCCGATCTACCTGCAACGCGCCGCCCTAGACTGTACCTTGGGCGATAACCTGCACAACGCCGCTCAAGCTTTGCATACGGGCCAGCCGCCACAGGGCCAGCCCTTTGTGCTGCATGAAGTGCATGAGCCGCGTACTTATCTGTACGCCACGAAAACTGGCGAAAGCCTGAGTGAGCGCCTGGATCGCCTGCTCGGCGAAACCCTCGGTGCCAATCCTCAGGCACTCGACGACTGCCTGCTGATCATCGCCAGCACCAGCCTGGATATCAGCGAACTGGAAGCCCTGACCAGCCAGCAGCAGGGCTTTCGCCCGGAAGATTCGACGCCGCTGGACCTGCTCGCCAACCAGCTGCGCCAGCGCTGGGGTTTTACCGCCGCCTTTACCCTAAATACCGCCTGCACCAGCGCCGCCAATGGCCTGCTCTACGGCGCCCGGCTGATCAATGCCGGCCAGTACGCCCGCGCCCTGGTGCTGAGTTTCGAGACGCCCAGCGCCATCGCCATGCAGGGTTTCGGCGCGCTGATGCTGACCAGCCCCAGCGGCCAGTACCGCCCGTTTCACCCCGAGCGCGACGGCCTGCTACTGGGCGAAGCCTATGCCGCCGTGCTGCTTGGCCGCGAACCAGGCGAGGCACCACTGGCGCGCCTGCTCGGCGGTTTCAGTGCCTGCGACACCAGCAGCCTGACCACCACCCGCGAAGATGGCAGCCATATCCACTGGGTGATGCAGCAGGCGCTACGCAGCGCCGGCTGCACGGCGGCGCAGGTAGACCTGGTGAAACTGCATGGCACCGCCACCAGCGCCAACGATGAAGCCGAACGCAATGGAATGCGCCTGCTCTACGGCGAACAGATGCCGGCCTTGAGCCTGCTCAAACCCTGGCTCGGCCATACCCTGGGCGCCTGCGGCCTAAGTGAAAGCCTGCTGCTGCTCAAAGCCCTGCAACTGGGCCCGTTACCGGCAGTGGATTACGCCAGCGAAGCCATGCTGCCATTAAGCGCTGAGCCAAAGGCCCTGGCGGCAGATAGCCTGCTGCTGACCAACTTCTTTGGCTTTGGCGGCAATAACGCCAGTCTTATCTTGCAGGGCTGTGCCCAGGGAGACAGCGCATGACGGTAATCGCCGCCAGTGAAGTCCACGGCCTGGCCAGCATCAGCGACAAAGAATTGAAAACGGCTCTAAGCCAGTGGCTGGATAACCCGCCACGACGTATCGACCGACTGATCCTGCAATGCCTGCTGGCAGCCGCGCCCTTGAAAGCCCAGGTACGCAGCAACTGCGGCCTGTACCTGGCCTCAGCCCACCCCGCACGGGCCACCATGGGTGCGCTGCTGGAGGCGGTGTGCGTGCAGCACAAGCAGCCGAAACCCTTCGAGTTTGTGAATAGCGTGAGCAATGCCGCCGGCTTTCATATCGCCCAGCAGCTAGGCATCGATGGGCCAAACCTGTTTATCGGTGCAGGGGAACAGGTTTGGGCACAGCTGCTCAGTCTGGCCAATCTGGATTTGCAGGACGGTTTGATCGAGCAGGCGTTGTTGCTGGTTTGCGATGAGTGGGGGGATTTCTGTGTGCAGGCGGTGCTACTGGAAGGGCCAACTGCTGGCGCTTACGCCAACAGTTTTGCCGAGTTAAGTGCCGACACTGAGGTGCAGCGGATCAATCTGTAGGGTGGATGACGCCATTTTCATCCACCACCGGAGTTGGACGGTGGATCGATAAAGTGCGATCCACCCTACCGCTTGCTCCAGGCCGCCAGCTCCTTCATCAACCCGCGCTCCTGCTGGGCAATACTGCGCAGGCTTTCAGCGATGGGAGCGAAGTTCGGCGTCTCGCCCTTGTTGCGGCTGGCGCGTACGCAGGCCGAGGCAAACTGACGCCAGTTGTCACCGATGGCGGTGAGTTGCGCCGAGGCTTCCTGCAGGTTGCTGTCGCCCAGTTTCTCGCCCGCCTCCTGCAGAAAGCTTGCATACATAAAGCGGAACCCCGCACCGCCAGTGCCGATCTCTTCCTGCATGCGCACGATATGGGTCAGGTACAGGCGGTTGTACTTGCTCTGCGCCGGGTCGAGCTGGTCGATCTGCTTGGCCAGGTGCTGGATGCCGCGAATACCGATCCAGGGCAGCGGCATGCCATCGAGAATCCGCGCGGTCGAGAGCACACTCTGGCGGATCAGCTTGTTCCAGTCCTGCTCCAGCGGCACATCATCGAGCCAGTACATCAGCCCCTTGGCGGCCAGCGCACCTTTGGCGAAACGCGCCTTCTGCAGGTCTTCGGCGGCGCAGCGCACCGGCTCCTCGAATACCGGATCACTGATCAGGTATTCATTGCCCTCGCGCCCGTAGGCCAGCAGGTTGTGCGCATTGAAGTGAAAACGCATCTCCGGCGGAAAATACGGCAACCAGAACACCGAACTCTGCAGCCCGGCCAGGCGCCCGCTGTCCAACGCCGCATCCAACTCCCGACGGCCCTGCTCGGGATCGCCGAAGGTACGGGTGTGCAGCTTCGCGCCAAGGCGTTTGCTGAGGGTCTTGATCAGGTGCTTGGGCGGCATGCGGTAGGCAATCAGCGGCATGCCGCTAAGTTTGACGATCGGCAGGTAGGCAAACGCCAAACCCGAAGCCAGGCCGAAGGCCATCGGCTCGCTTATCGGCAGACCGGCATGGGTCAACAGGCTGGCCATCACCCCGCTTTCGCAGTGGGCGCTCTGTTGATGCTGAAAACTGCTCATGCCATGCCCTTCTGATAAGTAATCAATTGCTCAACGGGCAGGCCGAAGGCCTCGGCGTAACGCGCCAGAATGGCTGCCGACAGCTTGCGATAAATCGCCGGACGGAAATGCCGACGAATGCGCCATTGCCACAACCCGGTAATCTGCGCCAGTGCTGGCTCATCCAGGCGGTAGCGATACATCAGGCACTTTAGCGGCGACAGCTCGCCGCGCTGCCAGCCGGCTTCAGCCTCGGCTTCCTGTTCCTGCAGCTCGGCTACGGCGAGCTGGGTGGCAAAGGCTTCCGGCTCCCAGCCATCGCTCTGCGCGCCCTGATAATGGCCGCTGGCATCCACGGCGTAGACCAGCTTGCAGTGGCCGCCGTAAGTGGAGCTGTGATCCTGGGGAACCTCATCGAGTTTCATGTGTTGTCACCGTCCTGGCCAACCACTGTCAACTGCATAAAGGCGCTGGAGAAGCGCCCGCTTTCCGGCACATAGCAGAGCAAACGCTGGCCGCTGCGCAGGCTACCTGATTTGAACAACTCATCGAGCATGATAAAGATCGACGCGGCGCCGGTATTGCCCTTGCTGGTCAGGTTGGTAAACCAGCGTTCCTGCGGGATCGGCAGCCCCGCATTGGCCAGGCCCACGGCCAGACGCTCGCGGAAGAACTCGGAACTGTAGTGCGGCAGGAAGTAGTCGAACTGCTCAGCCCTCAGTTCACGCCGCGCCATGATGCGCTTAAGCGTTTCTTCCACGGTGTATTTGACGATGTTGTCGTTCAGCAGTTTGACGTCCTGCTTGATCGCCATCAGCGAACGGCGGTTGCGCTCGGCACCGTCATAGCGGCTCCAGCCCTGCAGCTGGCCGTCGACCATTTCCGCCCCGGCGTACATGCACGGCGGCATCTGGTCGGCGAAGGAGAAGATATCGATCCAGTCGATACGCAGGCTCAGGCCCATGCGGTTCGGCTGGCTCTGTAGCAGCACAGCACCGGCGCCATCGGAGAGCATCCAGCGCAGAAAATCCTTCTCAAAGGCAATTTCCGGGTGGATTTCCAGCTCGTCAAGGCGGCTCTCGTACTCGGCGTTGAAGTTGCTCGCCTGCATCAGGGTCGAAGCCACTTCCGAGCCACAGGCCACGGCGTTGCGGCTTTCGCCACTGGCCACACTCATCCAGGCGTATTTCAGCGCCGTCATGCCGCACAGGCAGATACCAGCAGTGGACACCACTTCGCAGGGCGGATTGCCCAGCTCGCCTTGCACCATCACCGCATGGCCAGGCATGACCTGATCCGGCGAAGCGCTGCTGGCCACCAGGCAATCGAGGTCCTCCAGCTGAAAATCGCCACCGAGCAAGCCACGAATCGCTGCCGCGCTGACCTGGGCATTGTTCATGCTCGGCGCGCCAGTCTGCGGGTCAATTACATAGTGGCGCTGCTGGATGCCATTGCTGCGCAAGATCAGCTTGCGCGCACGCGACGGCTTGCCGCCGACCAGACCCAGGCGCGCCTCCATCTGCTCGTTGTCGACCGGCGCATGGGGCAGAAAGGCGCTGATGCGATTGATAAATACAGGTTGTACCACGGGACTTCCTCGGGTCACTTCACTCGCCAGACGGGCCGGCAAAGTAAGCCTTCTCACGCTGGGTGCGCTCTTTTAGCAGCGGCGCCAACAACTTTTTAAGCAAAGCACTGAGCGGCACTACGGTGACGATCAGGCACAACAGAAAGACGATATACACCACCAGCCCGGCACCGCGGCGGCGGCTCTGCTGCGGGCCTAAAGCGGCCAGCAAGCGGCTCCATAACTGGAAGCTGCGATTGCCAACCTTCTCGCTGGCGATCAGCTTTTCATCAATTCGTACCGCGCCAAGCCCGGTCAGCATGGGTTGCTCGATCGGCAGGCTATCGGCCGTCAAGCGCTGCACCATGGCCTGGCCAAAACGGCTGGAGGCGACCATTTCCGCCTCATCAATACCGGCGCGCGGCACCCAGCTGTAGGGCTTCTGCCGCCCGGTAAACAACCACAGGGGCGTCGCCAGAAAGCTTGCCGCGGTGCCGCAGGCATCGGTCAGGGCGATATTGTCCACCAGTCGCGCCCCCAGCTCAGTGAGCCGGTTCTTGACCTTCTCCTGGGCCATCAGCCACATATTGCGACAGCCGATCAGGGTCACTACCGGCGTACCCTTGAGCAGCTGCGCCGCTTCAGAAGAGGCGAGGAAAGCGGTCATCGGCTGCGACGGCGAGAGGAACCACACCTGATACGCCAAGATCACCAAGTCATAACGCTTGCTCGCATCCACCGCCAACGGCAGTAGAGGCTGCGGGCGCATCAGCACGGTTTCCGGAAAAATCCGGAAAAAGTCGAGAAACGGCCAGGGAAAGGGGTAAGGTTGCGCGGGTTGCAGCTGCAGAAAATCCAGCTGAATATCGCCGTGTTGCTGCAACGGCGCACAAACTGACTGCGCCAACCTGTCTAGCTGGCCGGTTTGCGAAAAATGAACGATCAAGACCTGACGCATCGCCAGCCACTTCCTGCGAAATGCCCGGATTATGCCACAGAGAATTCTTCAAACCGTAAAGAAGGCTGGCTATCAGACTGGCCTTTTGCTGCTACTGGTCGGCTCAAGCGCACAGGCCGGCGACATCCTGGTCACCGTGGACGGCATACAAGCCACAGGAACGGTACATGCAGCGCTGGTGAACGGCGAGCAGAAGCGCTGGCCCGAGCAACCGCTGCGCCAGCAGCAGAGTGACGATGGGCAGCTGCGCCTGGTCGATCTACCGCCCGGGCGCTACGCCATTCAGCTGTACCAGGACCGCAATGGCAACGGCCAGCTCGATCAGGGCCGACGCGGCATTCCACTGGAACCGGTGGGATTTTCCGCCAACCCGCCGCTGCTCAACGGCAAACCCACACCAGTCGATAGCCTGTTCGAACACGGCACAGCGGACACTCAGCTGCGCATCCGCCTGCAGAGCCCGAAAGCCAAGAAATAAGCTGCTCTTAACGTTGCAGAGCCATCTCAGCGTCGGTACGCCGCCAGATCAGCTCGCCGGTGTCATAGCCACGACTGCGTGCTTCTTCGAGCAGGGTCGCCCGGCTTTGCTTGCTGATCTGCTGATCACGCGTCAATAACCAGAGGTACTCGCGATTGGGATGCCCGACCAGCGCGGTCTGGTAGTCGTCATCCAGGTAGAGCACCCAATACTCGCCCTTGGTCAGCCCCGGCAGCAGGCTGCTGGCCCAGTTGTCGAAACGCACCCAGAGCTTGCTGGTTTCACCCGGCACCTGAGCCACAGCCTGGCCCTGCACCTGCTGCATATCGCCATCGTAAGTGCGGCAGCGATTGATCACACCAATAGTGCCGCCTTCCTGCAGCTCATAAAGCGCCTCGGACTGCGCGCAGTTGCGCTGGAAGAACATCGGCAAGCGCGCTTGTTCGTACCAGGTGCCTTGATAACGCTTTAGATCAACACTTTCGACAGTCTTCGGTTGCACCACGCCCGTACCGGAATTGGCGCAACCCACCAGCAGCGCTGCTGCGGCCACCGCCGCCAGCAGACGCATTACTTCAAGCCCTTGCCGGAAAACATCATGACCTTGTCGCCAGCGTACTGAACGCTGATAAAGCGCTGCTCATCGCCCCAGGTGCAGCTGGACATACCCAGCGCGCCGGCGCATTCGGCCGGGCTGCCCAGCAGGCTCTCGACCTCATCCTTAGCCATACCCGGCTTGAGCTGGGCGTAATTATCCTGATTGACCTTGTTGCAGGCAGCCAACAGCAGGCAACCAGCGAGTAATGCAACGACACGCAGAGACATGGGGAAACTCCTGAGGAAAGACCAAGACCAGCTTGGCATAGCAATACCGAGCTTGCCTGCTTGGATGCTAGAAGCGCGAGCCAGGTTCCAGCAGAAAGGCAGATTCCTCGGTGCTAGAAGTGCGCCCGAGAATCTGATTGCGATGGGGAAAACGGCCAAAGCGCGCGATCACCCGCTGATGGCGTTCGGCATAGTCCAGATAGCCGGCAAACAGCTCGCGCTCGGCGGTTGCGGCCTGTGCAAACAACACCTGAAACAACTGCACCGCCTGATTCTGCAGAGCCAGGTCTTCGGCATGTTCCAGCACCAGATAGGCGAACACCCGCTGGATCGGACGCAGCAGCTGATCCCAGCCCTGGGTCAGCCCGTGCAGGGCCAACGGTCGAGCCAGCCGATCGCCGGCAAACGCGCGCGGGGTATCGCGAAAGATCATCCGTGGCAGCTGATCGAGCAACAGCAGGGTCGCCAGCCAGCCTTCAGGTTCGCCCTGCCAGTCTTGCAACTGACCTGCCAGGGCCTGCTCAACCAGCGCGCCAAACTGCTCGCGCGCCTGATCGTCCTGACGGTCCTGCTTGCCGAACCACAGCGCCGTACGACTGGCCGCCACCTCGGCAGCCGTCACGCCGGGGCCGCAGCCCGCCGCACCGAACCACCAGTCGAGCAACGGCTGCCAGGGCGCGCTCATCGCTTACTCGCGGTGGTAGGCGCTGATGCGCAGCACTTCTTCCTTGGAACCGAGGAAGACCGCGACGCGCTGGTGCAGGGAAGTTGGCTGGATATCGAGGATGCGCTGATTGCCATCGGTGGCCACGCCACCGGCCTGCTCGATGATCATCGACATCGGGTTGGCTTCGTACATCAGGCGCAGCTTGCCCGGTTTCTCCGGCTCGCGGCTGTCGCGCGGGTACATGAATACGCCGCCACGGGTCAGGATGCGATGCACGTCAGCAACCATCGCGGCGACCCAACGCATGTTGTAGTTCTTGCCCAGCGGCCCGGTCTCGCCCGCCAGCAGCTCGCTGACGTAACGCTGCACCGGTGCTTCCCAGTGGCGCTGGTTGGACATATTGATGGCGAATTCTTTGGTCGATTCCGGCACCTTGATGTTGTCATGAGTCAGCACGAAGCTGCCCAGTTCGCGGTCCAGGGTGAAACCCTTGACGCCATCACCGAGGGTCAGCATCAACATGGTCTGTGGGCCGTAGATCGCGTAACCGGCAGCCACCTGCTCGGTACCCGGCTGCAGGAAGGCCTCTTCACCGAGGTCGCCTTCATCGCCGTTGCGATCCGGACAACGCAGCACCGAGAAGATGGTGCCGACCGATACGTTGACATCGATGTTGCTGGAGCCGTCCAGTGGGTCGAATACCAGCAGGTAGGCTCCTTTCGGGTACTTGCCGGGTATCTGGTAGGCATTGTCCATTTCTTCCGATGCCATGCCGGCCAGATGACCGCCCCACTCGTTGGCTTCCAGAAGGATTTCGTTGGAAATCACGTCGAGCTTCTTCTGCACCTCGCCCTGCACGTTCTCGGTGCCCATACTGCCCAGCACGCCGCCCAATGCGCCCTTGGATACCTGATGACTGATTTCCTTGCAGGCCCGTGCGACCACTTCGATAAGGAAACGCAGATCGGCCGGGGTGTTGTTGCTGCGGGTCTGCTCGATCAGGTAGCGGCTGAGGGTAACGCGGGACATGGATGGCTCCGGAGGGAATGAAATCGCGCGCAGTTTACCCCTTTAGCGGGGAAAGCGCCTTAGCACTGGATGGAAGGGCGGCCTGGCTCTCAGGCTAGGCTGCAGACCCTGTTACGACCCGCATGCTTCGCCTGGTAGAGCGCGGCATCGGCCACTTGCAGCAGCTCATCGAGTACCAGTCCCTGTTCAGGCCAGAGCGCTAGGCCAGCGGACAGGGTTACATAGCGTGCGCCGCCGCGGGTCGGCAACGGGTGTGCAGCCAGTTCGCGGCAGATGGTTTCCAGGCGCGCGCGCGCCTCAGGGGCATCGGCGCGCGGCAGGATCAGCAGGAACTCTTCCCCCCCGATACGGAATACCGCATCCGAGCTGCGCAGGTTTTCCAGCAGGTGCTGGGCCACGCCCTTGAGCACATCGTCGCCTTCGAGGTGGCCATGTTCGTCGTTGAGCTGCTTGAAATGGTCCAGATCGATCAGAGCCAGGGAGATCGGCGTGCGCTCGCGCTGCGCCACTGCCAGCTCACGGGCAAAGAATTCGTCGAGATAGCGGCGGTTGTACAACCCGGTCAGCGGGTCACACAGCGCCTGCTCCTGCAGTTGCTCGTGCAGGTTGGTGATGGTGCGCAGGCGCTCCTCGCTCAGGGCCAGGGCTTCGGCCAATTTCAACTCGCTGAGATGACGCTGGGTGACATCGCGCAGGTAGAGCATCTGCCCCAACACCAAGGTGCCGCGATGGGTCACCCGCTCGATGGCGCGGATACGCACTTCGAAGTAGCGCGCCGAGTTGGCCAGGGTCAGCAGTTGTTCCTGCTCACCGTGGTTGTGCCGGCTGAGCAACTGCTGCAAGTCGGCACCCAGAATCGGCCAGTCCTCTAGCTGTCGGCCCTGCCAGCCGCTGCGCAAGCTGGCCAGCTTCAATGCCGCCGGGTTAGCCTCGATCACCCGCAGCTGCGCATCGACCACCAGCACCGGATCGAGCAACGCATCCAGCAATAGATGGCGAGCCACAGGCAGCAGGTCGAACAGGCGCACGCCGACGATCAGCCAGGCAAAGGCCACCAGGGTAAAGGCGAAACTGAAGGGCGTCGGGTCAAAGCCAAATAGCATCCAGCCGAACACCACATAGCTGATATTGGCGACCCAGGGCACCGCCGTGACAAAGACAAAGGCCAAGTAATGCCGCCGATGAACGCCATAACTGACGATCGCCGCACGCAGCACCACGCCCATGCAGAAGGTCATAAACAGGTAGACATAAGCGGCGGCGGCGTAGAACAGCGGCCCATGCTGGTAGCGAATCGGCGCGCCCGGCTCATCACTGAGCGGCGCGGTACCTGCGCCGTAGAACAGGCCATGCCAGGGGTTGCTCAGGGCCATCAGCCAGATCAGCACCGGCACCACGGCCAACCCTAGCGCGCTGCGCAGCGGCAGCGGTTGCCGCACGCTGTTGACGTATTGCCAGAGGAAGATCGCCCAGAAGGTGGGCACTACAAGAATCCCCGGCCAGGCCATGGTGGCCCAGAACACCTTGCACTGCGCGCCTTGCGCAGCCATTTCCAGGCTCGCGGCAAGCAACCACCAGAGGCTCGCCAGGTGCAGCACGATAAAACTCTCGCGCCCCGGAAAATAGCGCTGACGCGTAACCCAGTGAGCCAACAGCAACACACCGATGCAGACCACAGAAGTCAGAATCACCGGCCCACTGAGCGCCCAGCCGGAATCACCGCAGGCATTCATCGGTAGGGCACTGCCAAGGAAAACGGCTCGGCGCGTTTGCCAATCGAGCCTGGCAAACGCATGGAAATCACCCGAAGACGGGTCGCAGTAGAAATACGCAAGGGCCTTCCTGACCTCAAACGCCAATCAATTCAAGATGCCAACCATACTGCAAAATTCGTTAGGCAGCTGGGCTTTATTTCTGCTAGCAGGCTCTATTCAGCACTCGGCCGGCGCAACAGACTGACCGCCATCAGCGCCAGCAGGCTAACACCCAGCAGCAGCACCAGCCACAAGCCCCAGCGTTTCCAGTTGCTCTCACCAGCCGCTGCCTGCTCTTGCTGCGCCAGGTTATCGGCCTGCAACTGTGCCTCGGCCGCGCCCAGTTCCTGCAAGCGCTGCGGTTGATAGCCAGGAATCAGCGTAGTCAACGGTAAAGCAGCCGATTTGGCACCCGCTCGCCCCAGTGCCAGCCGATAGGGCGGGCTGCCGCGCTGGAGAAACACCAGCTGGGTGGCGCGCACCGCTACCGTGATCTGCGGCGGCTCGACGCCCAGGCCGCCACCCCGCTCATCCACCTGCAGACGCAGCTGCTGCACCGCCCAACCTGGCAACGGCAGTTCATCCTGACGGATTTCCACGCCATTTTCCGGCAGCCGATAAAGCAGGCCCTGAGCCAGCGATTGCCAAGCGCCATTGGCTTCGCTGCGGCCGCTGACGCGGATCGGCGCCAGGCTGTTGGCCTGAGTGAGCTCGATCTTGAGCCGCTCCAGCGGCAAGGCCAGGGGCAGTTGCCACTGATATTCGCCATCCGGGCTGCGCGTCGCCGCCAACGGCTGCGACCACACCAGCGGTGCCGGCACGCTATCACTACGCTGGCTGCGCAGGCTGGCCGCCGTTAGTTGCGGTGCCTGTTGCGGGCTTTGCCAGAGCAGGCGCAGGTAGCGCGCCTTGCGCCCCGGCAGCTCGACCTGGCGCTGTTCGACACGCTCGCCATCAAACGACAGACGCGCTAATTGGCCACTGCCCCAGGGCTGCCAGTCTTGCAGGTCATCACTGGCTTCGATGCTAAAACGCTGAAAACCTTCCTGGCCGCCGCTCCAGTCCAGTTGCAGATGCACCAACGGCTCTTGCAGTGCGCTGGCATCCAGCAGCCAACCACGCAGCAAGGCTGGTTTGTCTGAGGAGTCCGCCTCATCGAGCAGCTCGATCAGCGTGCCGCTGGTGCTGCGCTGCACCCGCAGGCTGGGCGTAGCGCCGCTGTCGCCCTGCTCGGCGTACAGCGGAAACCACTTCACCGCCTGCTCCTGCTGGCTGTCGCGCGACTCGCCCTGCCCTGCCACCAGAGCATAAGCCAGCGCCTGACCTTCGGCGTTAAACACCCGCAGATCACGCAAATCGCCATAGCGCGCGGCAAAATGCAGCGCCATCGGCACATCCAGGCGGTACCAGGGGCCTTCACCACTGAGGCTCAGCGGCAGCTGTACGGCATAGTCAGCAGGCTGCTCCTGCGCCAGGGCTGGCGTACTGCACAGCAGGCCAAGCAATGCAGCGCTGCCCACTCGGTGAATTAAACGACTGATCATGCTTGCTCCTGCGGCTGTTGCGCATCCGCCTTGCGTGCCGGCAAGGGGGCGAAATAGCCCACCACCAGCAGCAACACGCCCACTCCAATAAACGACACGATGCGCTCCAGGCCACCGCGATTACCCAATTCGACGAAGAACAGCTTGGCCACCACCAGGGCGATCAACGCCGCACCGATCAGCCACAGCTCGCGCCGACCACGACGATTGCCGAGGACCATCAGCGGCAGGGCGATGAGCGTCCAGATAATCGACAACCCAGCCTGCACCAGCATCGAATCGAGCAGCGCATCCAACTGATAAGGCACGCTGCCCCAATGATGGGCCGTGCGCATCACCATCGCGGTCAGCAGGGCGAATAGAGAAGCCCCCGCCACGGCCTGAGTCAGCCACTGACTGCGCACGGCGTCCACGCCCAGCTCGGCCAACCCCATGCGCGCCCAGGCGAACACCGCGCCAAGGGCAAACAGCAGGCCCAGCTCCAGCGGGTTGAGCAGCGGCAGGTAGGCCAGCGGTTCAGCGTCGCCGGCACTGACCACGTTGGCTAGCCAGAACCAGCCAAGCATCAGCAGCGCCAACGGCGCTGCTGCCAGCAGACGGTATTCACGCGGATAGGCCGCCAGCGGCCATGGCCAGCGACGTGGCAGCGCCATCAGCCACAAATAGGCACTTGGCAGCAGCGCCCAGCCCAGCCAGCGCCAGGCGTTGTAATGCTCTGATAGCGCCAGTAGCAGGTAGCGCAACTCCAGCGCCAGCACGCCCAACAGCAACCAGCAGCCGAGCACATGGGCCGCGCTCAGCGCCCCCGCCGGCAACTGTGCAGCCAGACGCCGTAGCGCCCAGAAGTGCACGGCAAACAACAGCGCCCAGGCCAGCCAGCCGAACTGCGCCGCCGGGTGGTATTGCAGGTGCCAGGCGTGCAGCAACACCACACCGGCCAACGGCGTCAGCAGGCAGCACAGCAGCGCCAATTCTGCCCAGCGCGCGCGCGGCGCGAGAAGTGCCGCCAGGGCCACGCTGGCCGCCAGCACCGCGAGCAAGGCGCTGCTCTGCCATTCAGCCGCGACAAAGCGCAGCACTTCGCTGCTCAGCGCCAACGCCCACCAGGCCGCGCCCCATACCAGCAGCAACTGCGCCAGGCCAAGCAGGCTGAAATTACCCAGGGCGCTGGGCGCCTCGCGCCGCGCCAGCTGTTGCAAACGCCAGGCACCGATCAAAGCGGCCATGCCGAGCACCAGCGGCGTCCAGAAATCCATATGGGCCAGCGGCCGAAGCCCCTCGGCCGAGAGCTGACCGAACAGCAGCGGGCTGACTGCGAGAAACACCAACCCCGCCAGCACCTGCAACAACAGGCCGAAGACAAAACTGGCGCGTTGCTGCAGATGCAAACTGAGCCAGATGATCAGCAGCCCGCTGCCGCCCCATACCGCGCTGGCCGTGGCCCAAGGCAGGACAAACAGCACCGCCAGATTGAGAAACACCAGCCCGACCAGCAGCACCACTGACAAGCCACGCAGCAGGCGGCGATCCGCACCGACCTGCGGATCACGCGCAGCCAACAGCATGCCGGCGATCAGGCCAAAGCCAATCAGCGAGGAGGTCAGCAAGCCCTGCCAGCCGGCGGCAAAACCGCCCATGCCGGTAGCCGCATTGCCGGCCATGTCCAGCATAAATACCAGGCCACCGAGCAACTGCACGGCAAAAGCGCTGAACAGGAAGCTGCGCGCCTGCAGGCGCAAACCCAGCCACAGCGTCAGCAGACCGGCCAGGGCCCAGCTGATCGCCGTGCCCTGGGCGGCAAACAGCAATGGCGCAATCAGATAGAGGAACGCCAACCCAGCACAGGCCAGCAGCGGCAGCCCGCGCACTTCCCAGCTGCTGGCGTGCTCGGTGTTTTGGCGCAACTGCCAGTAACTGAACAGCAAAGCCACCCCGAGCATCAGTGCGCCCAGCGGCGCGCCGTCCAACAGGGTCAGCTCACCACCGCGCAGGCCGATGGCAAACGCCAGCGCCGCGCCAAACTGCAGCAGCAGGGCAAACGCCCGCGCCAGGCTGCGCTGCTGACGCAGGCCGAGCCAGAAAATACCCGCGCCTTCCACCGCCCAGGCGGCCGAGGTCCAGCGCGCATCCAGGCCCAAGGGAATCGCCAGGCTGCCGAACACCACACCCAGCGCCAGGCAGGTTTCCACCAACAACACAGCACGATCACCGGTGCGGCCGACCAGCAGCCGCGCCAGCAGTAGATAGAACAGCCCCAGCGCCAGCGCACTGAACGCAGCGGCAAACTCGATATGCTGCACCAGAGCGAACTGCAAACCAAAGCCCACCAGCGGCGGACCGAACAGCACGGTGGCGTCGATGTAGTCGCCCTTGCGCGCAGCCCAGCGCAGCAGTGCATCGCGATCCTCGGGCGCATCCAGTGCCTCGCGCAGCTTGCGCCGGGCAAACAGCAGACCGATGGCCACATACATCAGGAAGAACAGAATCAGGAACGGCTCGGTGCTCCACAGCAGTTCCGGCGTGTAGGAGCGAATACCCCAGGCGAAGCCGATGCCGAAGGTGCCGACAAAACCAATCAGGTTGAGCAGGCGCCAGGCCTTGAACCAGGCGATGGCAAAGATCCCGGCGTTAAGCAGGGCGAAGTAGCTGAACAGCGCCACATGATTACCGCTGCCGGTAGATGTCAGAATCGGCGCAGCGAAACCACCCAGAGCCGCTGCAGCCGCAAGGCCCAGGGCATTCTGCTTGACCGCCAGAATCGCCGAAAACAGCGTGACCAGCACCAGCAAGCCCAGCGCCACGCCGGGGTCCAGCAACGGATGCAGGCGCATGGCGGCAAACACCGTCAGGTACAACACGGCAATCCCGGTGCCCTGCAGCATCAATGCATAGTTGGGGTTACGCAGACGCAGCCACCAGCCCAGAGCCAACAGCGCCACGGCGCTGGCGGCGACGCTGGCATAACGCAACTCCACTGGCACCACCACGCCTTCGGTGGCGTAACGCAGCAGGAAGGCCAGACCGAGAAACAGCAGCACCACACCGACGCGCAGCACTGTATTACCGCCCAGCAACCAGTCCTTGGCCGCAGTAAAACCTCGCTCAAGCAGAGTTGGCTGACGCGGTTCGGCAGGTTTCCACGGTGTCGCGGGCTGCGGCTTGATCGGCGCGGCGGCTGCGGGCTCAAGCACGGCCTGCCTGGCTACGACAGGCTCGGGAGCAGGTTCGGGCAAGACAAAATCCAGGGTCCAGTCCAGTTCAGGCTGGGCCGCTTGGGCACTGACGATGGGTTCAGATGCAGGCTCGGCAACAGAGTTGACCGGCTGCGGCGTTGGCGGCGCCTCAGGAGCTGGCATGGCGCCCTGCTCCAGCTTGAGCAAACGCTCATACAGCGCCGCAGTACCCTGCTCGAAGCGTTGAGAAAAGGCCTTGAGTTGCGCCGTCAGCGCGGCATTCTCACGCTCCAGCCCATGCAGCTTAAGCGCCTGACCAAGGCCCAGACCAATCAGGGCACCCAGCAGCGAGGCAGTCAGCGTCTCATCCGCCAAGGCCCCGAGCACCAAGCCCACCAGCATGAAAATCCATTGCATGCAGCGCCTTCCTATTCAGCTAAACCCGAACATCCTGTTGCCCGGCACCCGGCGCGAACTGCGCAGCAGTATAGGAGCCTGACCGGGACATACCCAGAGAGACGAATGCCGGACGTATCACAGCACAGTAAGAAATCGGGCTCACCACAACAGCACAAATTATGACCAGCCGGCAGATAGTCATTCACAAACGCCCCAAGGCCGCTATCATCGCGCGCCGCATAACTGATGCATGCCTGCTCCGATGAAAAACAACCTGATTGCCGCCGCCGAACTCGACCGCCTGGAAACCTGGGCCAAATACACCGCTGATATGTGCCACAGCTGTATGTCCAGCTGCTGCACGCTGCCGGTCGAGGCGCGCCTGAACGACCTGATTCGCATCGGCGTGGTCGATGAGTTCGAACGCAGCGAACCGCTGAAGAACATCGCCAAGCGCCTGCAGAAAGACGGCATCGTCGAACGCTTCCATCAGAAGTCGGGCATCTTCACCCTGACCCGCATGAGCAACAACGACTGCTACTACCTCGATCGAAAAACCCGCCTGTGCACCATCTACGAAAAGCGCCCGGATACCTGCCGCAACCACCCGAAGATCGGCCCACGCCCAGGCTATTGCGCGTACAAGCCGAAGAACTAACCCACCCCTCCTCTTTGCATCCGGGCGGCAGCAACTGTTGGCGCCCAAGTCCCGCACGCCTTATCCACTACCCCCGCCCGCTTAACTGCCTCCCACCTCTGCGCAGCGCAACAAAGTGCAAAAATGCACAACTTCCGCGCAAACAAACCCTACCGCGATATATAACCGTGCATAAATGGCGCTATTTTTATGACGCCATATTTATAACACTCTTATTGACAACTACTTTTTGGCGCCTGAAAAATATCAAACTATAAGTTATTGTTTTTAAAGATAAAAATAACAACAAAACTAACAAATAAAAAATAATCACAAATTGGTTCATGTTTTGCTTGAAGAGCAAAAACAGCCAACTTAGTATCCGCGCCAATTCAAGTATCGCCAGTTCTTAATCGCTGCTAGTCACGATTACGAAACTTTTGCGGCGTATTAATGGATATGGAAGTTGGCATCGCATTAAGCCGACTACTCACCAAATTGAGAGAGGGATCTATGAGAATCAGTATTTTCGGGCTGGGCTACGTGGGTGCTGTCTGTGCCGGTTGTTTATCGGCACGCGGGCATGAAGTCATCGGTGTCGACGTATCACAACCGAAGATCGATCTGATCAATCAAGGCAAATCTCCGATTGTCGAGCCTGGCCTTGCCGAGCTGCTCGAAGCTGGTGTCAATTCTGGCCTGCTGCGCGGCACGACCGACGTCGGCGCAGCGGTGCTGGCCAGTGAACTGTCCTTTATTGCCGTAGGTACGCCGAGCAAGCGCAACGGCGATCTCGACCTCGGCTATATGGAGTCCGTATGCAAGCAGATCGGTGAGGCGCTGCGCGACAAGCAGGATCGCCACACCGTCGTGGTGCGCAGCACCGTTCTGCCAGGCACCGTCAACAATGTAGTGATTCCCCTGATCGAAGCCGCCTCCGGCAAGAAGGCAGGCATCGACTTTGGCGTTGCCACCAACCCTGAATTTCTCCGCGAAAGCACGGCGATCAAGGACTACGACTTCCCGGCCATGACCGTTATCGGTGAGCTGGACGCGCAGTCCGGCGATCTGTTGCAAGAACTCTACAGCGAGCTGGACGCACCAATCATCCGCAAGTCGATCGAAGTCGCGGAAATGATCAAGTACACCTGCAACGTCTGGCATGCGACCAAGGTCAGTTTCGCCAACGAGATCGGCAACATCGCCAAGGCATGCGGCGTTGATGGCCGTGAGGTGATGGATGTGGTTTGCCAGGATCACAAACTCAATCTGTCGCGCTACTACCTGCGCCCAGGCTACGCATTTGGCGGCTCCTGCCTACCCAAGGATGTACGCGCCCTGACTTACCGCGCGGGCCAGATGGATGTCGAACACCCGCTACTGGCAGCCATCATGCCGAGCAACCGTGCCCAGGTGCAGCGCGCCTACGACATGGTTTCCAGTTACGACAAACGCAAGATCGGCCTGCTGGGCCTGAGCTTCAAGGCCGGCACTGATGACCTGCGCGAAAGTCCGCTGGTCGAACTGGCCGAAATGCTGATCGGCAAGGGCTACGAGCTACGGATTTTCGACAGCAACGTCGAATACGCCAGGGTCTTCGGGGCAAACAAGGAATACATCGAATCGAAGATTCCCCACGTGTCCTCGCTGCTCTGCAAAGAGCTTGATGACGTGGTGTCGGCATCCGACGTGCTGATCATCGGCAACGGCGATGCTCGTTTCGCTGAAGTGCTGCAGAACGTCGGTGACGACAAACAGATCGTCGATCTGGTCGGCTTTATGGAGCACACCACCAGCGCAAACAAGGAAGGCATCTGCTGGTAAGCCAACAGCTAACAACAACAACATAAGACGGCGCCTTTACAGGTGCCGTCGGCTCGACTGCGGCGCATTGCCAATGCTACTGCCGACACGATCTGAATCGATGTTTACAAGGAGTGACAACATGATTCCTCTGATTTTATCCGGCGGTAGCGGATCTCGGCTCTGGCCGCTCTCGCGCAAGCTGTACCCAAAGCAGTTCCTGGCCCTCACCGGCAGCGCCACGATGTTCCAGCAAACCCTCAAGCGCCTGGCGCTTGAGGGTATGGGCAAACCCATCGTGGTGTGCAATGAAGAGCATCGTTTTATTGTCAGCGAGCAACTCGCTGCCATCGATTGCAACGCACAAACCATCCTGCTCGAACCTTTCGGTCGCAATACCGCGCCAGCCGTGGCGATTGCCGCGATGCACCTGCTCGCTGAAGGTCGCGACGAATTGCTGTTGGTATTGCCGGCCGATCATGTAATTGACGACCTGCCGGTTTTCCATACAGCACTCGGCATAGCGCGCAAAGCGGCGGAGCAAGGTGAGATGGTGCTGTTTGGCGTGCCGGCCGAGCGAGCCGAAACAGGTTATGGCTACATCAAAACCGGCGGCGCAAAAAGCGGATTGCAAGCCGGGGTATTGCAGGTTGAACAGTTTGTCGAAAAACCTGACCTGGCCACCGCGAGCGCGTTTGTCGCACAGGGCGACTACTTCTGGAACAGCGGCATGTTCTTGTTCCGCTGCAGCCGTTACCTGGAAGAACTGCAACGCCACGACCCCGACATCTATGACACCTGCCAACTGGCCTTGAGCCGCAGCAAGGCCGACCTGGAATTCATCCGTATCGACCCGGGCTCCTTTGAATGCTGCCCGGATAACTCGATCGACTACGCCGTAATGGAAAAGACTGATCGCGCCTGCGTGGTGCCGCTCGCCGCGGGCTGGAACGATGTCGGTTCCTGGTCAGCGTTATGGGACGTTCAGGACAAAGACAGCAACGGCAACAGTCACGCTGGCGACGTAGTGATGCAGGACAGCCACAACTGCCTGGCACACAGCCAGAGCAAGCTGGTGACGCTGGTCGGCCTGGAAGACGTGGTGGTAGTGGAAACCAAGGATGCCGTGATGGTTGCACACAAGGATCGCGTGCAGGACGTCAAACAGCTGGTCAACACCCTGACCGCCCAGGGCCGTACGGAAGCGCAGAACCATTGCCAGGTCTATCGCCCGTGGGGCAGTTACGACTCCATCGACAGCGGCAATCGTTTTCAGGTCAAGCGCATCGTCGTAAAACCGGGCGCCAGCCTGTCGCTGCAGAAGCACCACCATCGGGCCGAGCACTGGATTGTGGTATCCGGGACGGCACGGGTGACCTGCGACGAGAAATCTTTCCTGCTCTGGGAAAACCAGTCGACCTACATCCCTATCGCCGCCATTCACCGCCTATCCAACCCCGGCAAGATTCCCTTGGAAATCATTGAGGTTCAGTCCGGCAGCTATCTGGGTGAGGACGACATCGAGCGCTTCGAAGACGTCTACGGCCGTACAGACACCACGGTCAACTAAATCAAGGCCCTGTTCCGGGGCCGCATGGCTCAACGCCTCGCGGTAGAGAACGGCTTCAATGGAGGAAGCATGACGCATGCTTAGGTTTTTTGTAGGGGCACTGAAGTGGGTCGAGACTTCGCCAGCGTTCGGCAAGCTGTGCGGCTGGGTCTGCCTGTTCGCGCTGATAGCACTTGCCTCCGAAATGATCGACCCGAGCTACCTGGACCCTTCGCATCAGAAATTTATCTTTCTGATCGGCGCCCTGGGCATGTGGCGCTATGGCAATGCGGCAATCCACTACATGCGCGGCATGTACTTCCTGCACTGGCGCTTCCCGCGCATGCGCAAAGCGGTAGAGCGCATGGGGGTGGCGGCGTTGCCCGACCATATGTTCATGGTCGTCACCAGCTTCCGCATCCCGACGCATACCACCTACAAGGTCTATCAGTCGGTGTTTCAGGAAGTTCAGCGCCTGCAGGTACCGTGCACGGTCATCGCCTCGATCGTGGAGAAAGGCGACGAGAATTTCATCAAGGACATCATGCGTCAGGAAGTGCGCGGTCGCGATGACATCAAGCTGATCATCGTGCGCGCACGCGGCACCGGTAAACGTGACGGCCTGGCCCATGCCTTCCGCGCCCTGTCGCGGCAGATGCCGCTGGAAAATGCGGTAGTCGGGGTGGTCGACGGCGACACCATGATGCTGCCTGGCTGCGTCGAGCGTGCGGTGACCATGTTCGCCTACCTGCCCAGTGTCGGTGGGATCACCACCAATGAGTTCTGCGAGGTGGAAGGCAGCAAGCTGATGCAAGAGTGGCACACCATGCGTTTCGTCCAGCGGCACATCAACATGTGTTCAATGGCGCTATCCAAGCGTGTGCTGACCCTGACCGGACGCCTGTCGTTCTTCCGTGCCAGCGTGATGACCAATCCGGAATTCATCAAGGACGTTGAAGCAGACTTTCTTGATCACTGGCGCCTGGGACGGTTCCAGTTTCTGACCGGTGACGACAAATCCTCCTGGTTCAGCCTGATGCGTGCTGGCTGGGACACCTTCTACGTGCCCGACAGCCATACGTTGACGGTCGAGCATCCACCAGACAACAGCTTCCTGCGCTCGACCCGCCAGCTGATGTACCGCTGGTATGGCAACTCACTGCGACAGAACTTTCGCGCCACCACGTTGCTGGGCCTCGACCGCCTGGGCATGTTCACCATGTACGTGCTGTACGACCAGCGCGTGTCCATGTGGACCTGCCTGATGGGCTTGAGTGCTTCGATCGTGGCCGGGCTGCTCTTCGGCATCCAGTACCTGTTGCTGTACCTGTTCTGGGTGTTGCTGTCGCGCACCCTGGTGACACTGCTGTTCTTCTTCACCAAGCACCCGGTGGATCCGATTTACCCGTTCGTTCTGTATTACAACCAGATCGTCGGCTCGGTGATGAAGGTTTACACCATGTTCCACATGGACCAGCAGAGCTGGACCCGGCAAAAAACCACACTCAGCAACGGCAGCGTCAGTTTCGATGCAGCCCTTAACCGATGGACTTCGAAGGCGATGCTGCTGTCCTCCATCGCCATTTTCTTCGGGGTCATTTCGGTCCTGCTAGATCTCACGCAACCTTAAGTAAAGGCGCGAATGCTATGAGTAGCACCACTGTCTTACCTGGAAATGTTGTTCACGAAGCGATTGATGAACGTCAGTTCGTGCGCACCAAAATACCGGCCCGCATCACCCTCGAAGGCAATGGCCTGAAGGCTCTGGAATGTGAAATACAGGATATCTCCCTGGGTGGCCTGGGCTTGTTGATCGAACAGCCAATGAAACTCGGCAGCCTGTTCACTGCTTCGATCCGTTTGAAGCTGAACAAGGTCGATCTGAACATCGACACCAAGGTGAAAATCGTTTCACAGCGCGGCCAGGAAGTCGGCGCCGAGTTCATCGAACTGGACCGGCAAAAGCGCGACATTCTGCGCTACATCATTTCGGCCTACATGTCCGGTGAGATCGCCGACATCAACGGTTTGTTCAACGTGATGCAGCGCGAAAACTACATCAAGGAACGCAAGACCAAACACGCCAGCGCACGCACCCCTGCCGACCGTTTGAAAGCGGCGCTGGGCACACTGCTGTTCCTCGGCGCAGGTCTAACGGCACTCAGTGTGATTCTCTACAAGAGCTATCTACTGTTCTTCCACATGCCCGCAGCGCAAGCCGTGGTCAGTGCCAATGCCTACGTGGTGAGCATGCCGGAGAACGGCAACCTCAAATACCTGATCAACGCCGAGCAGGGCAGCGTCACTACCGGACAGCCCTTGGCCAGCGTTTCCACGCAATTGGCCAGCAGCCTGACCAGCCCCGCTGATGTCGCGGCAATGGCTGACCTGACAGCGCCGGACGTGGCGGCCCTACTCGGTCGTGTCACAGTGGAAACCGTGATCGCCAGCCCATGCGACTGCACCCTGTATTTCCCCAAGCCACGCCTGGATGGTTTTGCCTACAAGCAAGAACCACTGGTGCACCTGCTGCCGCAGGATCAGCCGCTGCATATCAAGGCCAGCGTGCCCTTCGAGAAAATGGACAAACTGGAGCGCGTGCACTCCGTTGACCTGCGTGTGCTGGGCAGCCACGACACCTTCGCCGGCGAAATCGTGGCCAGCCGCCTGGACGAGGTCAACCAGATGGTCGAACTGACCATCAAGCCGGAAGGCGAGCTGCCACGCAGTGCCTATCAGCTGCCTGCCGCTGTCGATTTCGGGCTCGGTCTGCCCCTGCGCTGGACATTCTGAGGTTGCCCATGCAGGTCAGATTCCTCATTTGCACCGCCGCCCTGACGCTGTCGCTTAGCGGCGGCGTGCAGGCGGCACGCAGCCTCGAGCAAGTTCGCTACGCGCTGTTCCAGGACAGCCAGGCGCTGGTCGAAGAAGACCTGCGCCATCTGGCAGGACGTGGCGACCTGGCCGCCATGCGCTTGCTCGGCGAAGTGCTGGTCAGCCGCAGCCCGAGTAATGCAGCGCAAGCCATCACGCTGTTCAAACAGTCATTTGCCGATGGCCGCGGCGACATCGGCGCACTGATCCCACTGGCACGTCTGGTGGACTACAAACCACGCTTGCGCGAGGCCAACCGGACGTATATCCGGCAAGCACTCGAACGCTTCGCCACAGGCCGTGACTTTATTGCTGTCGATACGCGCCTCGAAGTGTTTCTGGTCTACCCCGAGCTATTTGAACAAGCCGAAGTTGAACGGCTGATCGAACTCTATGACCGCGCCTGCCTGATCTACTGCCACGCCCCGCTGTATCGCGCGGTTGCTGCCGTGCATAAAGGTGATCGTATAGATGCCGAGAAGTGGTTTCAGCTGGCCGTTGAAAGTGACGCCCGCGCGGTATATCGCTACTACGAATTCCTCGGTGAAGAACGCAACCCGCGCTTTCGCGCGTTCGCCACCCAGCTAACTCCGCGCATGCAGGCCTTACCGGTTGATCTGGTGCACCGCATTGGTCAGCAACTGACCAACGTGCGCAACTCCGAAATCAGCGCTTATAACAACAGCCGCCCAGAGAACCGCGCGGAGACCGCTGAGGAAGTAAAAGCCCGCGACCTCAGGGCGCAGGCACACACCAGCCTGGTCGAACAACTCGATCGCGAAGTTCTGCAGTGGCTGGACAACGCCATTGAGCGCGACTTCGGCCCGGCCATGCTGAGCAAAGCCGGCTTTCTGATGACTGCTCCAGACCGCTACGGCCCCGAGCCGGTCGAAGCCCTGATCCAACGCCTCGAACAGCGCCAAGGCGAAAATCTGACCCTGAGCATGGCCGAGCGGGAGCAGCCGATTACCCCGCAGCGCATAAAAGCCTTGCGCGCCAGCTTCCACCTGGTCCTGTGGCGCACGCTCGACCCGCTGTTGAGTCAGCGTCTGATTGCCGAACTGCAGGCCGAACATTACGAAGAAGCCGTGCTCCTCGAAGGTGATCTGTACAGCCAAGGCGGGCTGGATGAGCCCGACCAGGACCGCGCTCTGACGCTGTACATGCAGGAGGCGCAAAAAGGCTCTGCCAATGCCCTGCTGCGCATCGCCCGGCTCTATACCTATGGCCGCGCCATTTGCCGCGATAACGCCAAGGCCTACACCTTCGCCTATGCCGCCCATGAACTGGGCGACCAACGCGCCACAGACCTGATGCTGGCACTGCAGTCGCGCATCACCCAAGAGCAGCGTGATGTAGCCACTGCCGTCGGCAACCGCCTTATCGAGGAATCAGCACTGTGAGACTCAACATCGCCCTCAGCCGCATGACTCTGGTGCTCGCCTGCCTACCACTGGCGGTGCTGCATGCCGAAGAGACCTCAGCACCCGCGCCGGAGCTCGAACCCGTAACCTCGCTGGTGACGCACAAACTGTTCCTGCGCAGTGGTTACGGCCCTGACGAAACACGCCTGGGCGAAGATCGCCGCAGCTTCTTCAGCTTGCGTTACGAGCCCTCCTACCGCTGGTATTCGCCTGAGCAACGCTGGGCGAAGTGGGAAGCGTTCGGACGCCTGTGGCTGAACTACGACACCGACCCGAATGCGCTGCAGGACACCGAGGGCAACAGTGACAGCCAGTCGAGCCGGCGCCACGCCTATGCCGAAGCCCGCGAATTCTATGTGCGGCGTAACCTGCTGGGTGACGACCCGCGCTTCTCTCTGACCTTCGGCCGCCAGCGTTTCAGTGATCGTTTTGGCATCTGGTGGGACGACAGCCTGGAAGCTTTGCGCCTGGACTATAACGACAGCTTTGCCAGTGGCTTTGTCGCGGTCGCCGAAAAATTCTATTACTACAACTCGGACGACAACCGGCTCGACCCGCGCGACAAGAAGATTCGTTACCTGATGGCAGAGTACGCCTGGCGCTGGCATGCCGACCATTGGCTCGGCGCCCGCCTGCTGCATGAAGACGATTACTCAGGCAGCTCAGTGGATGATCGCCAGGACTTCGACGGCCTGCGCTATGGCGTATTCCTGCGCGGCGATACCCGCCAGCTGACGCCCCTGATCAGCGATTACCACCTGGAAGTTGCGGCGCTCGACGGCGACCTGGACACCACGCAAAGCAATGGCCTGCGCGAGAGCGGCGACAAGCAAGGCTGGGCAGTAGTAGGTGACATAGGCAAGCGGTTCGACACCCTGCCATGGACCCCGCGTGTCGCACTCACAGCAGGCATCACTGATCGTCCGGATGACAGCGGCAACGATGGTTTCAACCTGAACCGCATTCAATCCGATCGACGCAACGACCCGCTCAGCTACAGCAGCCGCCTGGTCAGTAGTCTGGTCGGGGTCAACCTGAGCAACCTGGCGTTCTACGGCGTCGCCCTGGAAACCCAGCCCACTGACCGTACCGCGCTGGACTTCCGCCTGAGCGACCTACGCCTACGCAACAGCACAGCCCAGTTACCTCTGCGCACCACCACCGAAGGTGAGGTCCGCGATACGCGTTCTTCCCATCTGGGCCAGGCACTGGACATCAACCATTACTGGCGCATGTTCCCGCTGGCCTATGACGGCAAGCGCGTGCAACTCAACACCCTGACCAGCCTGAGTTACTTCCGGGCCGGCAGCGCGCTGGAGATCGGTGACGACTACCAGCTGACCCTGGGCGTCACCCTGAGCTACTGACCGAGAGAAGCGCCAGCATGATCTTCGCCTCCAACGTATTTCTGTTCCTGTTTCTGCCGGTGTTCCTGCTCTGCTATTACGCAGCCAAGGATCACTGGCGCTCGTACGTGATCGTGCTTGGCAGCTACCTGTTCTACGCCTGGTGGCGCCCGGATTTCCTCCTGCTGTTCGTCGCCATCTCGTACTGGAACTACTGGTTTGGTCTGCGCATCAAGGCGCGGATGGATGCTGGCGAGAAGAAAATTGCCTTTCGCCTGCTAACCGTTGGAGTCATCGGCAACCTGGCCACCCTGGGCTACTTCAAGTACGCCAACTTCGGGGCTGACGTGCTCGTGGCGGTACTAGAGCCGCTGGGCATCAATACCTTCACCCTTGAGCACATCATCCTGCCACTGGGGATATCGTTCTACGTATTCCAGGCGCTGAGCTATATCGTCGACATCTATCGGCGCAACGCAGAACCCACCGAGCGCTTTGTCGACTTCGCGGCCTACATTGCGATCTTTCCGCAACTGATCGCCGGGCCGATTCTGCGCTACAGCCTGGTCGATAAACAGCTCAAGCACCGCACCCACTCCATGGAGCTGTTCTCCCTCGGTGCCTGCCGCTTCATGCTCGGTTTTATCAAGAAAGTGCTGATCGCCGACTCCCTCGCACCAATGAACACCCTGTTTATCGGCGGGGGCGGCGAGTTGCAGATGGCCGATGCCTGGTTCGGCCTGCTGATCTCCGCCTTGCAGTTGTATTTCGACTTCTCCGGCTACAGCGACATGGCCATCGGCCTGGGCATGATGATGGGCTTTCGCTTCGCGGAGAACTTCAACCAGCCCTATATCGCGCAGAGCATTACCGAGTTCTGGCAACGCTGGCACATGACCCTGGCCGACTTCCTGCGCGACTACGTGTATATGCCGCTGGTGCGTAAACGCCTGGTCGGCATGCTCACCGGGCTGGTTATCACCATGCTGCTGTCCGGGCTCTGGCACGGGCCGAGCTTCGCCTTCATCTTCTGGGGGCTGTTCTTCGGTATCGCCATGGTGGTCGAGCGAAAGCTGGGCATCGCCACCAAGGTCAGCACGCCCTACAACTTCTGGCGCAATGTGCGGACCTGCGCACTATTGCTGTCGAGCATGCCGCTGTTCTTTACCGGCAACCTGCCGCACAGCCTGGAGATTTACCAGGCCATGATCGGCCTGAATGGTTTTGGCGCGCTGGACATGTACTGGTTCGGCACATCAGCCATGACCCTGTCGTTCACCCTGATTGCCTTGCTGTGGATCGTTATCGCAGGCGGCATCAACATCCGCTACTACGCCGGGGCCAACAAGGATCAGTACTTCATGCAGCATGTCGGCGGGTTCAACGCTCTGCTGCTGTGGGTAGGTTTCATCCTGACCCTCAGCCGCCTGGCAGCCAACTCCTTCTCACCTTTTCTGTACTTCCAGTTCTGAGGATGCACCCATGTTTCCCGTGATGAACTCGGCCAGCAAGATCAACGGCATCCTCTTCTGCGTGATGCTGTTCGGCATGTTCCTGTACTCCTTGCCAGCGGTTTTCGGCTTCGCCGGCATGCAGACCCAGGCCATGACACTGTTTCTCGACGGCAAGCTGGTGCGCCAGTTCGAGCAGTTCTATGACAAGAACCTGTTTCTGCGCGATCCGTCCGTCAAGCTGTGGGCCAATATCCAGCACACGATCTTCCGCGAAGGGGCCAGCGGCGTGGTGCTGGGGCGTGATGGCTGGTTATTCACTAACCAGGAATACCTGGTACCCAATAATCTGCAACGCAACCTGGACAAGCAGCTGGCACAGATCAGCAAAGTCCAGGCACAGCTGGCGCAGCAAGGCAAACGCCTGATCCTGCTGCCCATCCCGATGAAGCTGGACACCTACGCCCAGCATGCTGCCTACGCACCCACTGAACAGATTACCGGCCTGTATGAACGCTTTAGCGAACAGCTGCGCGAACGTGGCATCGCTACGGTGGATCTGCGCAGTGCCTATATGACCGCGTCGGCACATGAGCAACTGTTCTTGCGCAACGACACCCACTGGAGCCCCAGGGGCGCTGAACTTGCCGCGCAAACCCTGGCGCTGCAATTCCCCGAGTTACGCGCGGATACGGCTTACGCCACCCACGCGGTCAGCGAAAAGGCCGTGGAGGGCGACCTGCTCAACTACCTGAAGTTTGATCACCGGCTTGACCCTACCTACTTCGAACCCGTGCATATCAACCTCTACGAAACCCTGAAACAGACTCAGCCACTGGCCGCAGACAGCCTTTTCGGTGAAGAAGCCCTGTCACTGGCGCTGGTGGGCACCAGCTATACCCGTATCGATGACTGGAACTTCATCGGTTTCCTCAAACAGGCATTGCAACGTGACCTGGTCAGCGTAGCGCTGGAAGCACGCGGGCCGTTCCAGTCCATGGACGCATTCCTTGCCAGCCCTGCTGCCGCAGGCAGCGACCTGCAAACAATCATCTGGGAATTCCCACTGCGCACCCTGCTCGCCCAACGCCAGATTCCCTCGGCCTTGGCCACTCCTCCAACCACTGCACAACACTAAAGAGGTGTTTTCATGCCGGTTTCCATAATTCGCGCGTTAAGCGTACTGCTACTGACATTCAGCTGGGGCATTAGCCAGGCCGCCCAGGACGGTAACGCCGACCTCTATGACGCTGTGGCTCCGGCCAACTCGGCCTTTGTTCGCGTGCTGAACCTGAGCGAACGCAACATCGAAGTCACCCTGAGCGGCAAGAACAAACCCCAGGCCGTAACCAGCGGCCAATTTGGCGGCTATCGCTTCGTTGCACCGGGCAAGCATCGGATTGCCGTGGGCGACAAGGCGCTGGAAAGCGAGCTGAAAGCCAATACTGCAAGCACGGTGATCTACCGTGACGGCGAGCTGCTGCTGATTGCCGACCAGTTCGTCAATGAGCCGCGCAAAGCGCAGATCGCCTTCTACAACCTCACCGAGAAGCCAGCCGCCTTGAAGACAGTGGACGGCCAACACGTGGTGGTGGACATGATCACGCGCGACCAGACCGGCAGCCGCATGGTCAACGAACTGAAGATCGCCTTCGCTGCATATGCCGAGGCAGACAAGCTGGTCAGCTTCGATGAGCTGTTCCTGAAGAAGGGCCGCTCCTACAGCTATGCCCTGCTGCCAGCAGGAAATGGTTACCGGGCGATCACCCTGGCCAACAGCATCGACCCCACCGAATGAATCCTGGCTTGGCGGTCATACAAGTGAGCGGACGATGAACCCGACGAACATGAAACATTATTTTTCGCTGGCTCTCGGCTGCTTGCTCGTAGCCTGCGCGCAAGCCGCTTCGGCTGCGGCGCAAGCTGAGAAAGCAGAAGAGTGCGCGGACCTGCAGTGCCTGATCTGCCCTGGGCTGAGCTCGCCGGCCGAATATGCCGAAGGCAACATGAAGCTGCTCAAGGAAATCGTACCGGGGCGCGACCGCTGGTTGTTTCGCTCGGAAGTGGACCTAACCAACGACTTCGGCATCCCCGCGACAATGCAGCCGGAGTTCGCCCGATTGATGCGGGCCTTTGCCAGCCATGGCACCCAGGTCGCCATGGCGATACAACCAACCCGTGGCCTGATGCACCGTGCACAGTTGCTGCCAGGGCAAACACACGGCTTCGACTATCCACTGGCCAGCGGTAACCTGAGCAGGTTCCTGCAACAAATGCGCGATGCCGGCGCCATCGTTCCGGACATCATGAGTCTGGTAGAACAGCCACCGAAGGATTTCTTCTTCCGTCGTGACCACCACTGGACACCCGTGGGCGCCCAGACCATCGCCAAGGCCACCGCCGACGCTATTCGCCAGCACCCGGTATATGCCCAGTTACCGCGCAAGGGCTATAAAACCGAACAAAGCCTGACGCTGTACAAAGACGGCACCCTCAACCTGGGGTTGTCGACGATTTGTGGCAACCACTTCGGCTATCAGTTTGTGCCCGGCTACCAGACCGTGCCGGAAAGCAACGATGCGGCCCAGTTGTTCGAAGAACTGCCAGACCCGGAAATCGTCCTGGTCGGCACCAGTAACTCCGCCGCCCGGGAAGATGAAACCAAGCAGTTCAACTTCGACGGCTTTCTCAAGGATTACCTGGGCAGCGACCTGATCAACTACGCCCTGCCCGGTGCCGGCCAGGACGGTTCGCTGCTGGAATACCTGCTCTCGACCAACTACAACCCGGACAAGGCCCCCAAGCTGATTGTCTGGGAACTGCCCGCCAACTACCGTCTGGATGGCGAGTTGACCTACCGCCAACTGATTCCGGCGGTAAATGGCGGCTGTAAAGCCAGCGATAACGTGCTGGAAGGCCGCATTGAACGCCCAAGCATGGGCCTCAATGATCGCCTGGAGCTGCTCAGTAACGCCGGCGAAGGACGCAAGGCGCTGAAAGGCCTCGATGGAGTGCTCGACATCCGTATCAGCGACCCCAACATCAAGAACTTCTACATCATTGCCTATTACGACAATGGCGCGCGGGACAAAGTGTGGTTTCGCCGTGAAGCCATCGTCACGGGCGGCCAGTACTACCTAGAGCTCAGCCGCGCTGCAGAATTTCGCGATGCCAACCTGCTGTCGGTGTTCCTCGAACCGACTCAGGTCGTCGAGCAGCCGTTCCAGGTTGAGACCAAGCTATGCCTTTGAGCACTTCGGCCAGGCGCATGGCAGTAGCACTGGTGCTGCTTGCCAGTCCATTGAGCGCCAGCGCAGTACAGTCGATCTGGGCTAACCAGTCGACTGCTGCTGCGCGAGTGGTTACGGACTACCGCAGCGAGCAGTGCCCGAAAAAACCGCCTGCCGCCTATACCGGACACCTGCAACTCGACAGCAAGTACGACCAGAGCGACGCGAGCAAAACCAAGCTGGTAAAGCGCCAGAGCAAGGATACTCAGCGCATCCGCAAACAGGTGCAGCAGTACATCGGCGGTCTGATAAAAGCCGGCCAGGTGTTCCAACGCACCCACAAGGCCAGCGAAGCCAATACCGCACTGGCTTGCCTGGATCAGTGGCTGGACGCCTGGGCCAACCAATCCGCACTGCTCAGCAACGACGCCAGCAAGACCGGTATTGCTTCGCGCAAATGGGCCCTGGCGGCCATCGCCTCGACACTGCTCAAAGTGCAGGCCCTGAGTGATCAGCGCTACCAGTTAAGCGAAGCCCAGGCGCGCTGGCTCGGTCAGTTGTCACGCAAAGTGATCGAGGAATACGAGCCGCGCCGTTATGACCCCGGCATCTATTTCAACAACCATGACTACTGGGCAGCATGGGCTGTCGCGGCCACAGGCATGCTGCTCAATGATGACAAGGCACTGGCATGGGCCGATGTCGCCTTGCGCCGCGCTTTTACCCAACTGAGCCCAGGCAAGGGCGACTATGACTACCTGCCGCTGGAGGTAGCGCGGGGCCGATTGGCTGCCGACTACAGCCAGTACGCCTTGGTAGCTCTGATGCTGCTGGTGGAAGCCGCCGAGCAGAACAACCGCGCGCTGACGGTGCAGGAGCGCGAGAAACTCGCCCGCCTTGCCAATTTTTCCGCCCGCGCCGTGCTTGAGCCCGATACCTTGGTAGAACTGGCGGCGCGCCAGGAGGATGTCGGCGAGCACAAAATGGTCTGGCTACTGCCCTTCCTCAGCCGCTACCCGCAGCATCAATGGGCCAGGCGCATGTACCAAGAGTACGGCGAAGATATCAATCACTACGGCCAGGTAGGCGGCGATCTCAAGCCGCTTTACCCCCAGCTCAACTGACCCAGGATGGACCCCATGTCACAGGCACTGTCCTTCTCCCGTTTCCTGCTACTGGCGACCAGTTTCAGCTGCAGCCTGGCGGCCCACGCCGCACCGGCCGAACTGCACACGCTGGATCCGCAATGGCAGCAACAGCAACAGCAACAGGTGCGCCAGCGCACCCTGAATGAAAGCCAACCACCGGCCTTCGAACTGCGCGCGCCAAGCCAGCGCGGTAGCGCCAGCCTGGAACCGATGTACTCCGCACAGGCAGGCAGCTGGCCCTTCGAACCCTTTGTGCACAACGGCCTGTTCCGGGCGATTGCCGGTTACCAAGCGCAACACCCTCGCGCGGTGGTAATCCGTGGCGGCGCCGTGACTCTGGCGCAACTGCAGGCCCAGCTGAACAACCCGCAGGCCCTGCGCCGACATGAAGATGGCTACTTGCTCAGCTACCCGCTGATGATTGCCGAAGACGCTGCCCTGCTGATCGACAACCAAGTGCTGTACCTCTTCGGCCCCTCCGGCACCGCGCTGATCAACCAAGGCCTGCTGCGTGTACAAGGATCGCGCCTGGAAAGCTGGAGCGACGGCCGCGCCCTGTCCACCGACCGCCCCACCCGCCCCTTTATCATGAACTGGGCCGGCAGCCGTATGCAGGTCGATAACGCGCAGCTGGTAAAAATTGGCTACAACGCCAATTTCTCCCGTGGCATCAGCAGTGGCCTGAGCACCCAGCAATCACCAACCAGCCCGGTAGCCCGCATAGAGGTGAGCAACAGCCACTTCAACGGCATGTCGACCCCATTGGAGCTGCGCCACAGCGACGCGCTGATCCGCGACAACCAGTTCAACAAGCAGCAGCAATACGCCATCGACCTCGGCAACAGCCGTTTCCTGATCGCCGATAACCGTATTGATGGCGTGCAGCACAACAGCGGCATCCGCATCAGTGGCAGCAGCAGCGGACGCATCCAGAACAACCTGATCCTGCACACCGGCAAGAGCGCTATCGAAGTCAGTGATCAGGCCGGCGCCCTGCTGATCAAGGGCAACCGCCTGGGCGCCTCGAATGGCTATGGCCTGATGTTGCGCCGACTCAATGGCAGCGCAGCCTTGCTGATCGAGGACAACCTGATCGCCAATAGCAGGCTGAGTGCTATTGATGCCGGTGAGCTGAACGGCGCATTCATCCTCGGTAACCGCATTCTGTCGACGCCGGAATACGCCATCAGTCTGCGTAACGCCCAGCTGACTGCAGGACAACTGGTGATCACCGGCAATACGCTGGAAGGCATCGGCAAGGCCATGATCCGCGTGGAAGGCATGCAAAATACGGTGCTCGGGGACAATCACTACCGCGCCAACCCGCTGCTGCAAAACCTGCTGACCGGCGATCTGCTACCCCTGCAAAGCCAGGTGCTCGACAGCACGGTGAGGCGCAACTGCCACCTGCAGATCTCCCAGAGCCTGGCCGGGGCAGCCGACACCTCAGGTGCGCCCATCTGCAACAACTGAGTTCCTGAGGCAAAGGCGCAGCGACAGCAGCATTGAGCTGCGCCCGGCCCTCGGGCAAGCTGAGCGTCATGGATAATCCCGACTTCCCTGATGACGCCCAGCAGACCGAGCGCACCCGCGCCACGGTGATGCGTTATCACTACAGCTGGAAAGACCGCGACCTCGACGCGGTGATGGCGCTGTATCACCCGGATATCCAGTACCACGACTTCTTCCAGCAGCGCTGCATGGGCTTTGCCGAGCTGCGCGAGTATGTGCGCAACAACCTGCCGCGCCAGCCTGGCGAAGCGCTGGAGCACACCGACCGCATTCGCATCGACGGCCATACCGCGTTTATCCAGTACCGCATCAGCCTGCACGGCAGTGGCGGCCTGCTGGCGTTTCGCACGGGCGAGGCGATTACCGTGCGCGACGGCCTGATCTGGCGCATCCATGAATACGCCACGCTGATGCGCGAAGAACGCGAGCAGTTCTCTAGCACTGACTCCCGCCCGGCCCTTAGCCGCCTAGGCCTCAGTGCCCGCCAGCTGGGCCTGTTGGCGCAGGACCTGGAAGACTACATGCAGCGCGCCCAGGCCTACCTCGACCCGCAACTCAGCCTGCAACAGGTTGCCGCAACCACCGGTTACAGCCGCAACCAGATCTCCCACCTGCTCAACCAGGTGCTCGGCCAGAGCTTCTACCGCTATATCAACCACAAGCGCTTGCAGCACCTGCTCGCCAGCCTGGAGGCCGGCAACGACCTACAGCGCATCGATGAGCTGGCCTTCGCCGCTGGGTTCAATTCGCTCTCGGCCTTCTACAGCTGCTTCCGCCGGCACACCGGCTTGTCGCCCAAGGCCTACCTCAAACAAATTTCCTTGCGGGCACGCACACAAGACAAGCCCTGATCGACCTCCTAGTCTCTGCGCAGAGTTATCAACTGCCGGAGATCGACGATGAGCCCATGGCGCTCCCTCAGCCTGTGGATGGATCAGCTGGACGAACCGCTGACCGCCCGCCCCGCGCTGACCGAAGACCTGAACGCCGATGTGGCCATTATCGGCGCCGGCTACACCGGCCTGTGGACCGCCTATTACCTCAAGCGCCAGGCGCCACACTTACGCATCGTCATCCTCGAAGGCGAGATTGCCGGCTTCGGCGCTTCCGGGCGCAACGGCGGCTGGCTGATGGGCAACCTGCTCGGCCAAGACAGCCTGCTCGCCGACCAGCCCAGCGCCGCGCGCCAGAGTGCCTATGCGCTGCTGCACGGCATTCCCGATGAAGTCGCCAGCGTGCTGCAGCGCGAACAGATCGCCTGCGATTACCGCAAAGCCGGCGTGCTGTATTGCGCCGCGCGCTACCCCGAGCAGCTGACCAGCCTGCGCCAGCACCTGGCCGAGCTACGCGACCTGGGCCTGGATGAAAACGACTACCGCTGGCTGACGCCCTTCGACCTGGGCAAGCAGCTGCAGCTGGCCAACGCCTTTGGCGCCATCTACACCCCGCACTGCGCGACCATTCAACCCGCCAAGCTGGTGCGCGGCCTGGCGCGCTGCGTGGCGGCCATGGGCGTCGAGCTGTATGAACAGAGCCGGGTGACCGACTGGCAAACCGGCATGGTGCGCACCGCCACTGGCAGCGTGCGCGCTGACTGGATCGTCCCGGCCGTGGAAGGCTATGCCGCTAGCCTGCCGCCCCTGGGCAAGCATCAACTACCGGTACAAAGCCTGCTGGTGGCCACCGAACCGCTGCCCAAGGAAGTCTGGGCCGACATCGGCCTGGAGCGTGGCCAGGCCTTCAGCGAGAACAGCCGCCAGGTTACCTACGGCCAGCGCAGCGCCGATGACCGCCTGGTGTTTGGCGCCCGTGGCGGCTATCGCTTTGGCGGCCAACTGCGCCACGACTTCAACCTCAGTGAGGACGAACGCGACCTGCGCCGTTACCTGTTCGGCGAGCTGTTCCCGCAACTCAAGCAGGTGCGCATCACCCACGCCTGGGGCGGCAACCTGGGCATGGCGCGGCGCTTTCGCCCGCACATGCTGGTGGACCGCAACAACGGCATCGCCCTGTCCGGCGGCTACGGCGGTGAAGGCGTGGGCGCCAGCAACCTCGGCGGGCGCACCCTGGCGGACTTGATTCTCGACCAGCAGAGCGAGCTGACTCGCCAACCCTGGGTGCTCGGCGACCAGCCGATCAAACGCCTGCCGCGCTGGGAGCCGGAACCCCTGCGCTGGCTCGGTTACAACGCAATCATTCAGAGCTTTGTGCATGAGGACCGTGTGCTGGCCAACCCAGACAGCGCGCCCTGGCGGCGCAAGCTGGCCAGCAGCCTGGCAGGCACCATGGAAAAATTCATGCGTTAACGGAGAGTTTCATGAGCATCGAACACTTCAAGAACACCGCCCAACTACCCCTAACGGACGTCAGCCCAGTGGCCGTGCCGCTCAGCGAGCCAGTGGCAATCACCAGCAGCCAAGGCATCGAACATGCCGACGGCGTGGCAGCCGGCATCTGGGAATGCACACCCGGGCGCTGGCGCCGGCAGATCGCCCAGCAGGAGTTCTGCCACTTTATCGCTGGGCGCTGCACCTTCACCCCGGATGGCGGCGAGCCCATGCAGATCCAGGCCGGCGATGCCCTGCTAATGCCGGCCAACACCTTCGGCGTGTGGGACATCACGGAAACCGTGCGCAAGAGCTTCGTCCTGCTCAAATAACCCGGCCCAGCGCAGGCCAACGCCATTCACTTGCTACTGCCACTTCGACAACACCGATAAAAACGATGAGGTACTCCCATGCTGAAGAAATTGCTTCCTTTGCTGCTGCTCAGCAGTATCAGCCAGGCCGCAGAAACCGTGCGCATTTATAACTGGACCGACTACATCGCCCCGGACACCCTCAAGCAGTTCGAGCAAAGCAGCGGTATCAGCAGCCACTACGACGTCTACGACAGCAACGAAACCCTCGATGCCAAGCTGATGGCTGGGCGCTCCGGTTACGACGTGGTGTTCCCGTCCAACCATTACATGGCCCGGCAGATCCAGGGTGGTGCACTGAAGAAGCTCGACAAGAGTCGTCTACCGGGCTGGAACAGCCTCAACCCGATTCTGATGAAAGCCCTGGAAACCAATGATCCTGGCAACCAATACGGCTTCCCCTACCTGTGGGGTAGCACCGGCATCGGCTACAACGTGGCCAAAGTGCGCGAAGTGCTCGGCGAGGATGTACCGCTCGATTCCTGGGACCTGATCTTCAAGCCCGAATACCTGGCCAAGCTCAGCCAGTGCGGCGTGGCGATTCTCGACAACGGCCCGGAACTGCTGCCGATTGCCCTGCATTACCTCGGGCTGCCGCACCACAGCCAGAACCTTGAGGACTACCAAAAGGCCGAAACGCTGCTGCTGGAGATGCGCAAGAACGTGCGCTATTTCCACTCATCCAAGTACGTCGGCGATCTGGCCAATGGCGACATCTGCATGGCCGTGGGTTTTTCCGGCGACATCATGCAGGCCGGCAACCGCGCCACCGAGGCGAACAACGGCATCAGCATCAACTACGTGATCCCCAAGGAAGGCACGCCGATCTGGTTCGACATGGTCACCATGCCCGCCGACAGCAACAACGAGCAGGCCGCCTACGCCTTTATGAACTACCTGCTGCAGCCCGAGGTCATCGCGCAGATCACCAATCACGTGCAATACGCCAACGGCAACAGCGCCGCCGACAGCCTGGTCGACCCCAAGCTGAAAGCCGATGCCACGGTTTACCCGCCGCAGGACGCGATGGCCAACCTCTACGCCCTGGAAGCCATGCCTCTGAAGATCGACCGCGTACGCACGCGCATCTGGAGCAAGGTCAAAAGCGGGATCTAAGTCGTCGCAAACATAAAATCACAACCAATAAAAAGCCCCGCCAACCTAAGTTGGCGGGGCTTTTCCAATCACGCCGCCCTTAAATTCTTGGCTGCCGCCTAAAGGCATACCGCCCAATACGGCTAATTCAGCGGCCCAGCGTTATACAGCGCACTCCACGCACACTGGTAGCGCTGCGTGTTTAAGTTGTAGAAGTTGAAACGATTGCATTGATCATCGTAATTGTAGGAACCCACTGAAATACGCATTACACCTAAATTCACGCCCTGCAATGAAACATAGCGACCGTTGTATAAAAGTGAAAAATGCAAGTGCGGTCCCGTTGAACTGCCACCTTCGCAAAGTGCGGTATTGCGGTTACTGGCATAGCTCCCTAACTTGGTATTTACCGTGATGATTTCTCCATTGCTCACCCGAATATTATCCATATGGTAATAATTGGTCGCCCAACCATTTGCATTGGTTACCCTCACTTGGCAACGGGACAATACGCTGACACGACCACCATGCGCAGCAGCCACGCTATAAGTCGACGCGCCCCAACCCGGCCAGTCGTAGGACACGTCGATGGATGAGTACGGCGAACCCGACCCGGTGTGGGAATGTGCGCCGTTTGATCTCCAAGAATAGCCCTGATACCAGGGTAATTGCAGCATGTTGCTCGGCGGCAGAGCATTAGCCGCTAGCGCCATTTCTCGACTCGATTCAGCGTTGCGTAACTGTTCAGGAGGCGTACTAAACAGCTGGGCAAACTGTTGCGTAAAGGCCTGCAGCGAGGGTGCTTTCTTGAGCACCACAGGCTCACTATTGGCGTCCTGCAGCAGCCCTAACAGCGCTGCACTGGCGCCATTCAGCGACCCCGCATCCTCGCCTGACCGCTTAGAGCCGGCGCGGGCCTGTCGACGCTGGTAAGCCTCAAAGCCGTAAAACCGTTGCGATAGCTGCTGCAAGACATCGCGCAACTGCCCGGTAAAACCACTCGCTTTGGACAACTCTGCAAAAGGTGCCTGCAACTTCTCCTGACTGGGCGCAGACATCAGCCCGCTTTTAAGCTCCATAAGCGCCAGCACAACTTTAGGGTTGATACTGTAGTAACCACTCCAGTGGGCTATCAGCTCCTGCTTGTCACGTAGCAGAGGCGCATGCACCGCGAGATAACCGGCAAGGTCAAATTCCTCGGCATCTCGCCCATATAGAAACAGCGCGTTGCTAAAAAGTACATCACCGCTGGCTGGCAGCAGGCGCTGTATCTCTTGCGCTGAATAATTAAAGGACGGGTGATTTATTTCACTGGCAATAGCGCCTGTATTTATTGCGCTAAAGCCCAAGCAGGAAAAAATTACAAAGTTAGAAGCTATACAAGTGCGTCCCTTCATCACCTTATCCCTCAATGGTAATAATCCAATATCACTCCAGAAAATCACCACGCCCATGCATCCAACTACGCACGCGGCCAGATGAAATTTATGCTGCGTTCGTATTTCTAATACGCAACACAGGCACCGGGAGAGTAGACAACAGAAGTTAACTAGCAAGAAATAAGACGAGGCATAACTAAAACTATTTGCGCTAATAGTTAGGTTGAAATATTTGTAAAAAAAACGTGCCGCAACGTTTAGTAAATGCACCGCCGTGAATGGCAAAAGAAGAGAGTGGCAGATTTATTTGGCTATCTAGCAATTGCGTATTGCGCGGCGGAAAGCCTCAGCTGAGGAGAAAAGCGAAGGAAGCCCGACGATGCATACCGATGCCTATTGGGTTTCGCATGGGAACGTTTGGCTGACAAAAGACGTGTAATGGCTATCAGTTCGAGACCTCGCGCACATCCTTGCAATATGCCCTCACCGATAAAAACCCAGTGCATCGCACAGCCCATCACAGCGTGAAACGGGAAAACCGTTACGCAACAGCTGGTAGATAGATTTCGCAACGAGCCCCTCAAAAAGCCGCCAAAAATACGGCGACAAAACAATGACGAGCGGTAATTACCGAGCGATCAACACCTCGATACTCTCGGCCCAAGCACCCGACAGGTATCGCGACAAACGTCGCTAATGGAGCTGTATGTAATTGGAAATGCCAGGTGCCCCGACTGCCGTTCTGCCATCGGAGTAGCTACCATGATCGACCTCACCACCTGGAACCTGACCATCCCTGTCGGCGTGCCTGCGACCACTATTGAGACACCCGCGCTGGCTGGCGGTTATCAGGATCACTACTTCCAATCGAAAGACGGCACGATCAGCTTCTGGGCGCCGGTCAACGGCACGACCACGCCCAACTCCGAGTTCCCGCGTAGCGAAATGCGCGAAACCTTCGCCAATGGCACGTTGCGTAACTGGACCTACACCGCCGCCACCAACATTCTCAGCGCCACAGCCAGGATTACCCAGGTGCCCTCAACCGGCCTGGTCGCCTTCTCCCAGATACACACCAAACAGAGCTCTGCGCCCCCCCTGATGCTGGGCTACCAATATGTGCCGCAAACAGGCTACGGCAATGTGGTGATCGCCTTTCGCGGCAAACCCACCGATAGCGACTCACAAAAGATCGTACTTTCCAGCAAGGTCAGGCTGAACCAGGACTTCAGCTACGAAGTGCACCTGGCCAAAAACGGCACCCTGACCATCGGCTTGATAGAGCCCGGCGGAGCGATCAAACGCTGGCAGGGAAAGCTCAACACGGCATGGAAAAGCCACCAGCTGTATTTCAAAGCCGGCATCTACACCCTGGACAACAGCGGCTACGAAACCGAAGCAGGCGGCGCGACGTTCAAGCAATTGAAAATTGAACATCGATAACTAGAACGCAGTCGTGAACGCGTGGGCACGACTGCTTGTTTTCACACCGGTCAGAAAACACCGTCACCCACGCCACGTGGAGCGAACAACGGCAGCGGCGCACGCTGAGCAGCAGGTAGCTCAGCCGCTGGCACGTCAACAGCCGCAACCGAACCGGACAGCGCTGAGGCAACACTTTCAGCGGCCAGCAGCCGCGTCAGGATGGACTTTCCTGTCACCGTATAGTCGCCGACACCCTCTGAGCCTGAAACAGGCGACGACGCCAGACGCTGGCCAGCCTCATCGTACACATCGACTGCCAGAACGTAGGTCAGCACCGTTCCCATAAACGCTTCGCTCTTCCACTCTTTGATTCGCACAGTCAGCAGCTGTCGGCCAGTACTGGAAGCCTGTGCACTTGGTGAGGCCACAGCCTCAGCTGTGCCACCAGCCTGCTTGATCCCACCGATGATGGATTGCTGCAGATCCTGCGCTAGGGACTCACCGCTACGGGTCTTAACATCATATGGAATGTAATAGCTGCCGCGAATCAGCCCTACATAGTTGGCGGTCTTGCTGCCATTCAAGACGTAAGCCCGCTCATCTACTACTGCCACCTCAATAATCTTGGCCGGCTTAGCGCCTACTTGCGGATATATCTGGGATATAATCGACTTTGCTACCGAAAGCACAACCCGCAAGGCATGCAGCGGCCAGAGAAATAAGCAAAAAACGAGAAAGCATATAAGACCTCAAACCGATGAAAACACAGACCGCAACGAGCCATTATTAAATGGCCCGCTACGCGGCCTGAACTAATAACTAGATTAATTACTACGGAGTTTTAGCAAGTGCTGCTGGCAAACCCAAACCCATAATTTTACGCACATCAGCCAAGCAGTAATCAACCGACAGAGACAGCTGAGAGCGAAGCCCAGTACCTTGCTTAAGCTCACGATAAGACGGCGCTTTGTTGGTGTCTTCATAGATCGGCGTATACGAACAGGCCTTCTCAGCCAGCACCGTTTTCGCCTTGCGATCTATCAACCGCGCGTGCACGCTGTAAGCCACTTTATAGTTATTAAAATCGGATACGTAGTAAATGCTGCTCCACCCACTGGTACGCATATCCAGAATATAGTCAGCCTGCGGATATGCTGCGATGACCTTATCCAGGTCAGCAGACTCAACTGCAACAGCGGCATGAGCAACCGTCATCTTCTGTGCAGCAGCCAATTCATCCGCTAGCTGCTTGGCCATATCCAGCGCTGGATCTTCAATCTTGTTATCGCGAATCATGCTATTGCCATTGGAGATAGCTGTCGCCACCCCCAACAAACCAAACTGCACATTAACCGGTGTCTGCGCAATAAAATCGGGCAACTCGCTATAGCGCGAATAACCCAATGTCTTGCCCTGAAGCTGACCAGCATCAGCGCCAGTCAACTCTTTTGGTTTAATCGTAGAGCAACCGACTAACGAAACCAGGACAGCGGCCAGCAGAAAACGCGCGAACATAAACAACCTCGATTTATATTTAAATTTTAGAACAATTAATCTACAGCCCTTCCTCAATACGAGCGCACACGGGGTCCAGTTCGGTATAACGGTAACAGGCAAGCAGATAGGTATCCGACTGCAACACGCTGGATTTGTAACGGCTTTCCCACGGCGTCCCAGAGCGCCCCTCCAGTCGATTGCGATATCGCGTCGCACGCGCCGCCAGCGCCTTCATCAACTGCCCCAACCCAGCGACCGATTCACCAGGTGCCAGCAACAGATGAACATGATTGGTCATCAAGCACTAGGCGTAGACCTTTACGCCAAATACATCTTTGAGTTCGCGAAGGTCGGCGAGATAACGCTGATAATCATCGGCAACGGCAAATACCACCTGCCGGTTGTGACCACGCTGCACAACATGGTGCGGGTAGTTCGGTAAAACGACGCGGCCCATCCTAGGCATAAGTAATCCTCCATCCGTGGAGCTTTCAGACTAGCTAAGATTAGGGAAAATAAATCTGTCCCCTTTTTCAGTTGCTTTTGTACCATCTAATCAGGCAAAACAACCAAAGAACTCCACAGTGGCGGGAGACCAAGCTCCTCCATGTAAGTCCCATAATCTACGAAAGCTTCAACTCCAATGGCTTCAGGCGAGAACCATGTCGCCTCACATTCTTGGCAAACATACAATATCTTTTCACTCGACTTAATCCGGGCTTTACAAATATCGCCCTGAGCACATCTTGGACAAAGCATTTCAACCCTCTACTTAACTGGGTACGCAGTAATTATCTTGTTCGTTCCAGGCCGAACAATGATTTTTATGCTGCTCTCGCCAGCGGTTCCGATAACACGCCCCATTGGAACAATATAAGCGCCTGGGTCTCCTGACACAGGGCTTCCTTTCTTAGGAAAAGGGGACAGATTTATTTTACGGAGTCAATCCTTGGCCGACCCTGCCCTCGCTGCTCTATTCGTAAGCCAACAATGCGCTCTACTTCGTCCACAAAACGGTTCGTCCCGGTCAACTGACCACGCTGTAAAGCCTCGCGGATCAATCTGATCTCATCAGCGGGAATCGCTTGGCGTATAAACGCCTCATACCGATGACGCCGCTCAATGGCGGTATCACCTAAAGCAACAAAGCAAGGATCAGCATCCAACCAATGACTATCTGGCACATCACCTAACCGAACTCGATAGCTTGACCAAGGATAATCCACCGCATCGACCACCATACGCGCACGTACCGGGTTCAACTCGATGTAACGGCAACAGGCCAGCAGGTAGGCATCCGACTGCACCACGCTGGACTTGTAACGACTTTCCCACAGGGTGCCGGAGCGCCCCTCCAGTCGATTGCGATATCGCGTCGCACGCGCCGCCAGCGCCTTCATCAACTGCCCCAGCCCAGCGACCGAATCGCCAGGTGCCAGCAAAAGATGAACATGATTGGTCATCAGGCAATAGGCGTAGACCTTCACGCCAAACGCATCCTTGAGTTCGCGCAGATCCGTGAGATAACGCTGGAAATCCTCTGAAGCGGCAAACACCACCTGACGATTATGGCCGCGCTGCACAACATGGTGCGGGTAGTTCGGTAAAACGACGCGGCCCATCCTAGGCATAAGTAATCCTCCATCCGTGGAGCTTTCAGACTAGCTAAGATCAGGGAAAATAAATCTGTCCCCTTTTTTCCGCGGCTACTGGCTGCAACAGGCGGGATTCGAGGTCAACGAACGGATACGCATCCGGGTGATGCAGGGCTGTTTGGTGATTACGGCGGAGTGAAATGAATAGCCCCGGCAGTGCCGGGGGCTATTTTTATTCTTCATCAATCCAAACTTTCTTAATCCAGGTCGCCAAGTTTGGCCAGCTCTCATCAGAAGGACCATCATGGGACCAAAATCTTACTTCTCCAAGTTTCGTAAGGCAGTAGTAGTTACCATTATCCTCACAAAAAGGAAGCCAATCACGAGGAACGCCTAGGCCCCACGCCTCACTTGCGTTAATAATTAGCTCTCTCGGGCTATCTCTATCAAATGTAACCCTCAGAGAATCCCTCCCGTTCAAGAGACTATCGCTTGCCTCCTTCAGAAAATATCTATAATCCTCCGGAAAGATAAGGCCCAACTCTTTTTCATAAGAATTCAAGAGCTCATCACTTGGCAACACCTGAGCCTTAGGCAACGGCATTCGTAATTTCTTTAACTCTATGACAACGGAATTTATATCAGAAATCATATATCACCAAATTGATTAAAAATCAGATGCTCTAGTTTTCCAATAGTCTTTCTTCCACTTCTCAAACTGCGCCCTGTTAATTCCAGACGGAATATTTGAGCCAGAATTTATATGAATAACTGCCGTATTCTTCTGGTGAAAACCCTGAGTCACTTCCGCAATAGGACCATCCTGAGTCTGCAACATGTGATGGAGATTTACTTTCTTTCCATCTGTTCCATACGGCGCCAACCCATTCTCCATAAGCTGCTTATTGGTTAACCCAGTTTGCGAATCAACCCTACCTGGGTCAATCAAGTCATTCCGCTGATAAACTTTATTCCCGTTGTACTGAATTGGCTCTTGGGACCAATATTTTCTCTGCTGTCCGAAGTAAGTGCCGGCCTCTTTTTCAAGACTTACAGTTCCTTTTGCACCAGCCGACAAATCTTCCAGCACCTTAGCCGACTCTGCAACCTTACCTTCCTTGAATAGTCCCTTGGCCAATACAATTGTTTCACCTGCACCAGGAATAACGCCGACTGACGCGATTAGATAATCGAACGGTGTTTCAGCCTTCAGAAGCGCATTGATGTCACCCGCAACAGTGAAGTCAACCGCCGTGCCTACAATCGCCTCAACCAGACGCTTCAGTTCAGGCGTGGTCTGTGGGGTTTGTGCCAGTGCATTTGTAATGCTCTGCACCTCACGTTCAAAACTGTACTGCCTCAGCCTCTCATCGTCGTTGATCTGCGCATTCCACTCCGGAGTCCCTTCGTATGGCCTGAAGCTATCCCGGGCTAGGTGGGCATCTACCAAGAGCTTGCCGCAGGCGGTACTCGCGGCATCTGCTCGGCAAGTACTCTCCAGTGCTCTATCACGCGCTTTGTCTAGAGCGTTTAGCTCTTTTACTCGAGTACAGGCAGCCTCACTACCCCCCATACACTCCTTCTGCTTCTCTCGGCGCTCCGTTGCTTCTGTATGGTTTAAATAGTTGTACTGCGTAGCATTCGCCGCCACAGCAGCTCCAATACTGACATCCCCATCCGCCACAACAGACGCCAACACTCCAACGATCTGCGACGCAGCCAGCAGGTTTTGCATTGCCTGAATATATTCAGGGCTATTCTTGTCCACATCCTTGGGCAACAACTTGTCACCCAGAAAAGCCACCAACGCTTCGTTAGCCCCTGCTGCTATAGCTCCGGAGCGGAAGTCCCCGCCCATGGCTTCAGCCATCAAGCCACCAAGCGCCGCATGCAGGGCAATCTTTGACAAGCTGCCATCTGCTAACCCGGTATCACCAATGCTATTGGCCCCAACTGCACCACCAATGCTCACGGCAGCACCGGCAGCCGAACTACCTAGACTGTCCTTGAAGCTTCCGCCATAGACTGCGGTTTTGATCGTCGAGTCGACCAGAGTCTTCAGCGCGACTGCTTTAACGCTTTCAGCATTAAAGCCAAGCTCAGTCGGGTTATAGCCAAGGTTGAACTTCTCTCCGATCCCCGCAGTTGCGGCCGCGACCACGTAACCCTTGATGCTGTCCGATGAAGTAACGTCCTTAAGAACAGCACCCAAATTGCCTTTGTTATTAATTGCGCTAGTAGTCGCCGTTGTTGCAACCGAAGTCGCCACGGCGGCATTCATGCCCGTTAAGCCGAATCCTGCTGGCCCCATGATTACCGCCATCGCAATGGCAATAATCAGCTGCGACGCGGGCCCAAGCCCCGAGTGCTCATACTTGAAAGAGTCATGAATCTCCTTCACCTGCCGCCAATCAACATCGCCTCGGGCCTCCGCCTGTTTCAGCCAGGCCAACTCCGGTTCCGCCTGCACCATGGCATCAATGGTTTGGCTAACAGTTTTCTGGTCAATCTGCTTAATGTCGATCTTGAGGCCGTCCACGGCCTTAATAACAATCTCACCTTGGGCTAGCAGTACACTCTGGCGCAGGGTTTCATCTGTTTTGCCTTTGCCTTCCATGGACGTCCAGAAAGCGTTGTCATCACTCTTTTCATGACTCTCCTGATCCAGATCCTTCACAGCCTCGAAGGTGATGCTGCCACCGCTGTCCAGGGTCAGGTCATTGCCGCTTTCCAGGCGGGCACGCTGATAGAGTTGATCACCTTCGCTGACCAGGGTCAGGTCACCGCCCGCCGTGATGCTAGTGCCAACGTTGCGAATCGTAGTCACTTCGTCTCGCTGGGTTTCCTTGCTGCCCCAACCGCCTTTTTTCTGCTTGTCATACAGCGAGTAGTCGCTGTTTTGCGCAGCCAATAATGAAAGCTGGTTACCGGCATACAGGTAAGCCTCATCACCCGCCTTGAGTTTGCTGGCAACAGCCGTCAGGTCGTTACCAGCCAGTACCGTCAGCTTGCCGCCTGCGGTCAATTCGGCGGCTTGCTGGCTAACATGGTTTTCTACTTTGTCGACCTTCTTGCCACCGCTTTTGCGGTGCGACTCGTAGTGGTCTTCATTGGCGGCGGCGGCAATCAGTACATCACCGCCTGCGGCTGCGGCCAGGTCTTCTCCAGCGCTGACGCGGCTGGCGATTACTGCAAGGTCGCGCTCGGCGCTCAATTCAATATTGCCTCCGGCTTCAACTTCACTGCCGTACTGGGTGATCTGCTCACTGCGGCTATTGCCTTTGCGGTCTTTGCGGGTGGTCAGGTCATGCTCCTGCGCCGAGGCAATCACTAGATCACGCCCGGCATCCAGTTGCATATCACCACCGGCCTTGAGCGCGCTGCCAATATTCTGGATATCGCGACCAGCAGCTAGGGTCAGATCGCCGCTGGCTTCGATGCGCGCAGCGCTATCGACGAAGTCCTGCTGGTGCTGATAGCCGCGCTTGCCTGATTCGTGACGGGTGACGGTACGCTCGTTGACGATATCGCCAGTCAGAGCAACCGCCGTGACATCCTTGCCTGCGATAATCCCGCCCTGGGCGTTGCGAATGCTGTCTGTAGCCAGCAGCGACAGGCGCTCGCCGGCCTGCATCAATCCGCTGTTGCTGATATTGCTGGCCGTGACGCTTAGGTTGTTGCTGGCGCGTAGGGTGCCCTGGTTAGTGAGGTTGCCGCCGGAGATCAGCGCAACATCGCGCCCTTGGATAAGGGCACCATTGGGCGCCAAACGGCCTTCGGCTTGTGCCAGGTAAAGCACCGGCACCAGCACTTTCTGCCCGGCCACTTCGCGCTCTTCCATCCACACCAGATCGTGGGTCAGTGCAGCCACTTGCTCGGCAGTCAGGCTAACGCCCAGGCTGAGGCTCAAGGCCTCTTTACTGGCGATGGCGTTGTCCATCAGGTAACGGAACTGCGCCTCGTCACTGTCCAGGCCGGCCAGGTAGCGTTGGCCCGTACGAGCCAGCACGGCCTCGCGAATCAGGCGCTGCTCATAGAAACCATCACCCAGACGCTTCTGGGCGGTCTGCGGGTCGTAGCCCAGGTTGCCCAGCATGTAATCGGAATTGAGGAAGTTCTTCAGGCTGGCGAAGACTGGGTTGGTCTCGATCAGGTAGCGATGGCCAACCTGAGTGTTGATCTGGAACAGACCATTCTGCCCCTGCGGCAGGCTAAAGCCCGGCAAAGCCAAAGGGTCAACGGCCTGCTGAGCAAGATCAGGCGGCAGCTGCGTATTGAGGGTAACGACGGTAGCGATCGAGGTACCAGGCGCACTGGTGCCTGGGTCACGGCTACCGCCCGCGACATAGCTAAATGAGGGGCGAATGACGCCACTGTTTAGCTGCTCGGGGGCTTTGATCTGGACATCACCACCGGCCTGAATGATGGCGGCATAGGCCTGTACAGCATCGGGGGTGAACGTGACGCTTGGACCTGTATGGCTGGGCAGATACTTACTGAGAATATGGTTGAGTTGCGCATTAACGTTGGCACTGGCGTTTGGCCAATTCTGCGCATTGAAGTCATTGACAGCATCGACGATAAAACCAGTCGACTTCTCACGCTCGCTGGTAGCCCGCCGGATAATCAGGTATTCGCCAGTCTGCGCGCCCTTGTTATCGAAGCGCGTGGTGTCGATCTGTACATTGCCATTGGCTGAAATCAGGCTGGAGTGGTTGGCCAGGTCATCACTGCTTAGCAGCAGATTGCCACCCGCGAGCAGGCTGCTTTGTGGGCTGACATTGAGCCCTTCGGTGCGCTCGATTTCCCGGAGGCGATAACGCACGTTTTCCTTGTCGCCGCTGCAATCGGTACAGTCGCGATCATAAAATTGCACAGCCACCTTGCGGGTGACGATATCCAGGCTTTCGCGGATGTTTTCGATCAACTTGGCTTGGATGCTGACATCAGCTTCGCTTTCCAGCGTGCCGGATACGTTGCTGAAACGCGCGGCTTGATCGCTCGGTGCAAGGGCAGCAAAACTGAAGTTGCCGACGCTGTACAGGTCACCGCGCTGATTAACCAAGCTATCGCCACGTAGCTGCATCTGGCTACCACTGAACAGCAGACCACCTTCATTGCGCATGCTGTTGGATTGCACCAGCAATGCTGCGCCTGCTCCCAATGTGCCGAAGTTATTGAGGCTGCTTGCACTCAGTAGCAGTGCGTCAGCGGCGCTAATAACACCGCGGTTTTCGAAGGAAGAAGTCAGACTGAAATCCGCCTGGCCACCACTGTGCACTTTGGCGGCAGCGCCCATGCTGGCACTAGCGGCAGTGAAAATCAGGTCTCCTTGGCTCAACAGAGAACCGTTACCGCTGTAGCTACCGGCCAGATCAAGTTCAAGCTCGCCGTCGGTCTCGATACTGCCGTGGTTGATCCAGTTATCTCCCGTCGCCACGATGCTCTGGCGGGATAACAATTTACCGCTGGCAGTCTGGGTGAACTCGCCGACGGCAAGGGTCAAGCGCTCGGCCTGCAACTGGCTGCTGTTGCTCCAGGCATCGGCCTGCAGGGTCAATTCACCTGCTGTGCTGAAACTACCGCCAGCGAGGCCGATGTCACCCAGATCAAGGTTAAAGCCCTGATTGCCAGTGTGGCGCACAGTACCGCCCAGGTTGCTCAAGCCAACGCTGCTCAGGCCGAACACGCCACTGCCGATCTCAACAAGGCCCGCATCGTTATTAAATAACCCACCCAGTACAAAACGACTATCGCCCTCGCCACCCAGGGCGCGCAGTTTGCCGCCGTTGTTGCTCAGGGTATTGGCAGCCAGTTGCAGATCGCTGGCGGACTCAATCAACCCGCCTTGGTTGTTCAGGTTCGCGCTGAGTTGCAGGTCCAGCGCGCCAGCGGCCAGGGTGCCGCTCTGGTTATCCAGGTTGGCCGCCGTCACGGTGATGTCTTGCTGGGCTAGAACTTCACCGCCCTGGTTATTCAGTTGGGTGCCGCTCAGGTCGAGGTTCTGCTGCGCGACGATACGCCCGCCGCTGTTTTCCAGCGTTTGCGCCTTGAGCGTTGTGTCACCGGCGCTGAGCAGCTTGCCGGTGCGGTTATCCAGGGTCTGCACATCACTGTTCAGGCTGCCGTGGGAGGTGATGGTGCCGTGGTTTGTCACCGTGCTGGTTTGCAGGCTAAGGGTGGCCGTGTTGTTCAGGCTGCCATCGGCACGTACGCCCGCCTCCACCATGCCCTGGTTGAGCAGTTCGCCACCTTTAACGGTCAGCTGCTGGGCTGCTGCCAGGCTTTCCTTGACCAGCGCCTGGCCACTGGCGTCTACAACGGCATTGCGCCCGGCGAAGGTGTCGGCATTCAGTTCGATGTTCTCGGCCTTGAGCTGCAGGTCGCGGCTGGCGGCGGTGCGCGCCATGCTCAGTTGGCCATTGGCGTCGATCTGGATATCGCCGGCACTGGCGGCCATATCACCGGCCAGTTTCACGCCCACACCGGCTTCGGTACCGACCAGGCGAATTGCGCCGGCGTACATGCCACCCAGGGCCGAGCTGTCGATGGCCAGTTGCGGTTTGGCGCTGCCATCATCGGTTTTGGCGGTGACCGCCAAGGTGGTCGCATCCACCTCGTTACGCCCGGCAATAACGTTCAGCTGGTTGGCATGAAGCTCGGCGTTGATCTGCGTACTGCGGGTGATCAGGTCGAACTGACTGACATTGCGCGCATTGAGGCCATCACCTTCGATGCTGATCTGCCCGCCATCGACATCAAAGCGATCCAAACGCCCGCCTTCTACCACCGGCTTGCCGGTGCTGAGAGTGACGCGCGGAGTATTGATAAAGCCGCAACCGTCACAGCTGATGCCATGCGGGTTGGCAACGATGACCGCGGCGGACTTGCCGGCCACTTCGGTGTAGCCCTTGAGCTGGCTGGGGCTACCGCCGTTGACCTCATTGAGGATGATATTCGCCGCGCCGCCCTTGAGGTTGGGGTTACCCACCACATAGCCGCCCAGCTGCGTCTGTACCAGCGCCTGGGCGCTGTTGTTGAGAATCAGGCCCTGCTGACTGACGTTAAAGTCGGTGAATTTGTTATGCGACAGGCCACTGCCATTGGGCGTGGCAATATTGACCATGGGCACGCCATTGGCGGCCTGGGTTACCGCGGCGTTGCTGCCGGCCTGGGCATCCAGCGCCAGTTCGGCCGCCGTGGTGACGATCGGATTAAGGAACAATACGCCGATCAGGACACAGGCAATGTTTTGGAAAAATGGCGTGCGAACGTCCATGTAATAACTCCAACCCGTAGGGCTCTAAATCAGAAATCAGCAAAAAATCAGAAGAACAGGTCAACCCGGAAATACACCGGATGCTCCTGGCGCTCGATGGCGTCTGGGCGTTCCAGTGAACGGGCGAAGGTCACCGATGCGGCCAGATGCTGGCCGCGGGCGCTCAGCTCGATGGCATTGCCGGAGAGGCGACCATGCTGGTCCGGGTTGTAACGCCCGCCGCTGATCACGCCCATGTCGTAGGCGAATGCCACGCCGTACTCACTGACAAAGGGCTGCAGCGGTTGCCAACTCACCGCCTTGCGCCAGCGCACTTGGTTGCGCCAGTAGGCGCCGCTGTCGCCGGACAGCGATTGCTCCTTGAAACCGCGCACCGAACTCAGGCCGCCGACGCTGATGCGTTGCGGGCTGTACAGCACATCTTCACTGCGCTGGCCGTTAACCAGGCTGTCGAAGCTGAACGACTCGCCCCACAGCTGAAACGGCTGCAGGTAGCTCAGGGTCAGGCTGTATTTGTTGTACCGCGCCACCGGCTGACCGCTTTGTGGGCTGCCGCTGCGCTGCGCATCGAATGCGCCGGTGCCGTGTTGCCAGCCGAGGTCGGCGTTGACGAAGGCGCTGCCGATACGTCGGCCATGGTTAAAGCCCAGCTGCGCTTCGGACAGACGCTGGCTGGAGACATCAATCAGATTGCCGAGGATAAAGTTGTTGCTGCGCAAGTGGCTGACGCCCAGACTGGCGGCGGTTTTGCTCAGGCTGTCGCGGTGCAGCACACGTTCGGCACGCAGGGCGTGAGTCTTGCTGTCGCCATCCTGATCGAAGGCAAAGCCGTTGGCTTCGCTTTCGGTGCGGTAGTAGCTCTGGCTGTAGCTGTAATTGAATGTCCACCAGCCATACGGCAGGCTGTAGTTGAGGCTCTGGTTGTGAGAATGGCGGTAACTGTCGCTGACTGCATCGCGGCCGGCACGCAGGCTCAACTGATCCGCCAGGCCCAGCGGGCTGTCCCAATCCAGACCCAGCCCCCACTGCTGCTCACCGGTACTCAGCTGGCCATCGTTGTGCCGCGCCAGGCTGACGCGCCATGGCTTGCTGCGCTGACCTTGCAGCTGCACGCGGCTGCCACCCACCTGCTCACCGGGCACCAGCTCCAATTGCGCCTGACGCGACGGCAAACGGTTGAGCTGCTCGACCAGTTGCTCCAGCTCGCGCAGGTTCAGCACGCGCTCGGTTGCACCAGGAAAGCTCATGGCCAGCTCACGATCCGAGGCCAGCTCCGAGCTGTTCAAGCCTTCCAGCTGGCCCTCGACTACCGTGACCTGCAGCGTACCGCTGGCCAGGTCTTGCTGCGGCAGGTAGGCGCGCGTGGTGACATAACCACGACCGAGGTAGTGATTAGTGATGTCCTTAAGCAGCTGATTGAGCTGACCAACGCCCAGGCATTGGCCGCTGTAGGGCTTGAGAATGCTGGCCTGATCGGCTGGACTGAGCAGCGTGGCGCCGACCAGATTGATCTGCTTGATGGCAAAACAGCGCTCGTCTTCAGCAATCGGCTGCGCGGGTAGTTGCTCAACCTTGCCGGGCAATTGGCGCAACTCATCCAGGCGGCGCTCCTGCTCTTGCAGCAGACGCTCCTGACGTTCACGGATAAGGTCCCGATCACCTGGCGTTTGCGCCAGCGATACAGCGGGAATAAGGGCACACATCAGCCAAACGGCCAAAAAATGGCCGGAAGCCATTTTTAACGTCGCGCAGCGATGGCCCGCAGGGTGGCCGCCAGGGATGGCAGGCCATAAAGGTTTACTACGAAGGGACATGCCTTCAATCCTTTGAATAGCGGATTAACAGAGGAAAATGCGGCGCGCATTAGAACACATGGCGAGTTGCCATCACCCTCAAGGCGCGTGACCTACTTCACAGAGCCGGCCAGTCATATTGAACTTCTGACCACTGACCATTTTTGCTCCCCCCGGCGGTTGAGAAGCCCATAAAAGCCCATCACCAACAAAAGCCCCGCCGGCGGGGAGTAATGGTGGCTAACAACGCCGCCTTAATGTGCTGGCCCGCCCCATCGGTAAAAGTTAATCCTCTCGCCGCAAGGCTTCGCGAATAATTTGTGCCGCTTGCTCACAGTCTCTTTGCTGCTGAACAGTGGCCGGGCGAGCGCATACGTTGAAAGGCTCTGAGCGCAAAGATCGACTCTGGGTAACTTCAGGCCCCATCAAACGAGCCAATAAGACACCTCCCACAAGAATCGCCAGCCAGAGCATTAGCATCTTCCAGTTTATGACCAGGAATACACGCGCTACCGGCGTCAACCATGCATGGGGCGAGGCACCCCGAGTAACCCGAACGAGAAAATAGACGCTTCCAACGAAGATGACCGTCCCCAGTAAAACTGCCAAAGCCGATGACAAATGCCGTACCCAGGAACTCACCAGCACAGCGAAAAACAAGGCAAGCAGTACATGCCGCATCAGCAACAACCCACTGCCCTGCCTGAACACATTTGGAGGGATGAGGAGGCGGCTTATCCATACATCCTGATTTACTGCGGCGCGTGCCAGACCAGACCAGCCTCGCTGCAAGTAGTACAGAACCAGTATCATCAACATACTGGCTACAGAGGCGAGCAGAAGATCGAGGATCACTACCGGCTCGTCAGCAGACTGCTTGCGGTAAAGCTGATCGGCATTCAGCACCAAGAGCATGATCAAAAAGGCGTAAAGAACGGCCCAGCCGCCCCATTCCTGTGGTTTCCACTGACGCCAAGCCGTGAAGTAGCTGACACTCATGCGCTCAGGTATATGCGGCTGGCGTTCTTCTATCTCGCGCGCCAGGTAGTCGCAGGCGGCCCAATCGGCTGCCCCGAAGCGATCCGACATTTGTCGACGCGCACCATCCTTCATGGGCTTGAGCAAGAACCAGCACGCCTTCTCTTTCGACTGTTGCGGCTTGGGTAGTGATAACTGCTCTTGCAGTGCCCGCCACGTTCCTGTGTAGGCAAGGTGTTTGCCCAGGCGCGCCCAGTGTTCGGCGTCACAAGGCAAATAGGCGTCGCTCTCATTCCAACCGAACAATTCCGACAGTTGCTCCAGCAAATCCGTCGAGCCGTTGCGGTAACTCTCCAGTAGCGGAACCAATGCCTGCTGTAATTGAGCATTCAATTCCAGTGGCTGCAGCCATTTCTGGCATGCCAAACCCTGGATCCGCTCAAAGAACATAGCCTCACTGGCAGTGGGCAGTATTTCCCATAGCTGAGCCAGCTCGTGATCGAACAACCGCTGGGACAACTCTGCCATGGCAGTCAACGGGAGGTAGTTGGCTTGCCACGGTGTTAACCAATTCAGATGCTTAATCGCCCAGTGCAGGATTTCAAGAGCGCGCTCTCCAGGCTGTTGGCAACGGCGCAACAGTTCCAGCTGCAGCACCCCTTCCATCTGCGCCTCACGCGCCTGCACCAGCGCCTCATCCAATGAGGTGCATGTATCCGGCAATGCGCGAACCTGCATCTCCTCGGTAGAGCACTGCGGTTCCGTCTGCTCACTGGCAAAAAAGAGCGGCGGGTAATCCGCTATTGCAGTATCGGCGGCCTGTTTCAATCCCTGCGCAGGCGTAACTTCATCCTGGTCACGAGCAACCCATTCAAGCGCGTACTCATAAGCGTCGCGCAAATTCTGGAAAGCCACTGGATCATCATCTGGGCGGTATTGCTTGAGCAACTGAGCGTAGCGGCGCTTGATACTTCTGGTGTCATTGGCTGATTCGAGATCGAACAGATCCCAAGGCGTCATCATGCTTACCACTCCGCCTGGCGGCTGTAATCGACGTTGAATAATCCGCCGAGGCCCGTAGCCAACCGCGGCCAGGGTGCGCGCCCGCTGCCGACTCGGCCAAGGAACAACAGCGCCAGAACGAGGACCCCAGCCGCAAGCGCCCAGCCACTGCCCCAGGGATCGAAAACCGCAACGAGACAGGCGAACGCAGCCGCTGGTAAACAGTGACGCAGCACCAGCATTCCTGCTCCCTCGTCATGCCACGTGGCAGGTAGCAGCAGGCGACTCAGGGGGAGATCGGCTCGGACCATATAACGCGTCAACCAGCTCCATCCTCTAACAAGGCTGGCCAGCAAGCCGATGATTACCAGGCTGGAAATCATCGTCTCCACCACGGCCCCCTGAACGCCTTTGCCACGAGCAGCCATCTCTCGCGGGGCATCGCTATACAACAAATCGAGCACCATCGTAGCGACGAGCAACAGCCAGGCATAACAGGCTGCTGCGGACGCCCACTTACGCGGCTGCCAACGCTGCCAATCCTCCCAGGCCGCAGCACCCAGCTGGCCGGGCAGTTCGGGATAGCTTTGCCTGAACACGCTGTCGAGCGACTCGCAAGCCAACCAGTCCTCCTCGCTGAAGCGGTCGACTAGGTAGCGCCGGTCCTGCGCGCTCAGTGGTTTGAGCAACAGCCAAGCTGCGCGCTGCTCGGCATTCAACGGCCATGGTTCGCCCAGATGTTTAAGCAGACGCTGCTTCATGGCCTGGCCTTCACAACGCCCGCACAGACGCTCCCATCGTTCGAGCGGGCACGGCAACTGCCCCCGCTCTTCATGCCAGCCGAGACGATCCGTCAAGCGCTCGAAGAAGGCAGGCGACCAATGCTCACTGCGCTCCAGCAGGCGCAACACGCCTTCCTGAAATTGCAGACGTCGCTCGAGTGGTTGCAACCACTCACTGTTTGCGAGCGCAACCAGACTATCCAGAGCAGCCCGCTCCTCTCCCGCATGCAGCAGCGCCTCCGACTTTTGCAGCTCCTGCGCGAGCAATCTCGCAGCCAGCATCTCGAGATGGGCCTGGGGCAGGTAGTCTGCCTGCCAGGGCGACAACCACTGCAGCCGCTCCATTGCCCAGAGCAGGATGGCCTTTTCGTCTTCATTACCCAGCGAGCTGCAGCGGGTCAGCAGGTACAACTGCAACTCTCGCTCGAGCTGCATCTCAACCGCCTGCTGCAGCGCAACATCGAGCGAGGAGGAAGTCTCGAAGAGACTCGCAACCTGCCTATGTGCCGAGTCCGACACCGTGACTGCCGCTACCGGCTGGACCTCGCAAGGCGCCAATTCGGGCGCCAGCAACGGCAAGGCTCCATCCTGCTCGGTCTGCGCGATGCTCAATGCTCGCTCATAAGCCTCGCGCAGGCGTTGGAACGCCTCGGCATCCTCGTCGGGGCGCGTACTTTTCAACAATTGTGCATAGCGGCGCTTGATACTGCGCACATCAGCGTCGGGAGTCAGCCCCAGCAGGCTCCACATTTCCATCTCAGTAACCACTCTCGATGGCTTCCAGACGAGCCGAAATATCCAGGCGCGCCTCGCGGATCTCGCGCTCGTCCTGGCGTTCGAGCACGCCGGCGAAATGTCCGGCCAGAGCACCTACATGCTCACGCACATCGCCCAGACACTCCTGATACAACCGCTCCAGACGAGCCATCAGGGCACTGTTGACCTGCTGATCGCGCGGATGAATCTTGAGTGCCTGCAGGACTGCAAAACGCTCGGCAATCTCCTGCGGCGTCAACACACCCGGATTGTTCTCGATCACCAGCGTCTTGCTCTGGCCGGTCATCGGGGTATCCACCTGAGCCTCGAGCAGACCGTTGATGTCGTAAGTAAAACGAATATCCAGCGACACCTCGCCCGCCGGCCGAGGCGGAACATCGACCTCCAGCTCACCAAGGAAGATATTGTTGGCCACCAGGCGACTCTCGCCCTGGAAGATGCGCACACTGACCTGCCGCTGACCATCGCGAAGCGTCTGCACACTCTTCACCCGGCTCACGGGAACCACGCAGTTACGCTCGATGATTGGCAAATAGTGCCCTTCTTGCAGTTGCCCACCTACTCTATTGGACACCTCCACGCCTAGGCTGTAGGAGCACACATCGGTCAGCACTACCTCTTCCAACGTCGCATCGCGAGCCTTAAGCGCCGCCTGGATTGCAGCCCCCTGAGCGATAACCTCATCAGGATTCAGGTGCATCGCGGGAAAGCGACCGAATAGACTGGCCACCAGTTTGCGCACCAGCGGCATGCGCGTGGTACCGCCCACCAGCAGCACCTCGTCTAGATCCGCCACCTTGATACGTGCATCACGCAGCGCCCTCTCGATTGGCGCGCGCAGGCGCTCCAGAAGCGGCTCACAGATTTCCAGCAGTTTTCCCTGAGTCAACGGTACTGCCCATTCACGTCCGTCATCGTTCAGTTGAAACACCGCCTCGCTCTGCTGCCCGAGTGCATGCCTCACGCGTTGCGCCTCACGACGCAAACGATGGCCAATAGCGGGGCGCTCCGTATCCGGTCCCCCCTGAGCAACCAATGCACCAACGACATGGGCGACTATCGCGTCGTCGAAATCCTCACCGCCAAGGAAGTTGTCACCGGCACTGGCGCGAACCTCCATCACCCCATCGAAGAGCTCCAGAACGGACACATCGAAGGTGCCGCCACCGAGATCGAACACCAGAAACGAGGTATCGCCCTTCAGATGCACGCCATAAGCCAGCGCAGCAGCGGTGGGTTCGTTGATCAGTTTCTCGACCTTGAGGCCTGCCAGCTCGCCTGCGATACGCGTCGCCTTGCGCTGCGCATCACTGAAATACGCCGGCACGCTGATGACCGCCTCGGTAACGGTCTTGCCATAGGCACGCTCCACATCCTCCTTGAGGCTACGCAGCACCAGCGCCGAAAGTTCCTCCGGGCGAAAGCGATGCGGGCCAAGCTGGGTAGTGTGCGCACTACCCATGTGCCGCTTGAAGAGCGCAGTCGTAAGATGGGGATGGGTTTGCAAACGCTCGCGGGCGATATCCCCCACCACCATTTGCCCCTGATCGTCCAGGCCAACAACGCTGGGGGTCAGCATGCGACCAAGGGCATTAGGTACCAGCTGCGCCGTCTCGCCATCCCAAACACTGACAAGACTGTTGGTGGTACCCAGGTCTATTCCGATGATCATGCTTATGCCTAGCCTCCGTGGCGCTACAGCAGGGCCCCATGCCCTGAAAGGCGCGATATTAAATATTCGTAGCCGCCCCCAATAACTGTGCAACGGGAGGCGTGATAAATGCTGAGTCGCAAGTCAGCCCCGATAAGGTCGTAGCGGGCTGGTGATACAACCCAGTCAACATCCCAAGCAACAAGCCACGCACAGGTCAATGGCCCGATTGAAGTGCATGCTCAATAGCGGTTCTCGAAGCGATGCGCGTGAGCGCCGCCATTACGCAACTTGCACAGGCGACAGGCACGCAATCCTCATTTTTTAACGTGTTGCAGCCAATACCTGCTTCGCGTAAATCCACTCTATGTTGCCGTACGGAGCCAGTTCGCTCAGGCGCTCGAACAGTGCCATGGCCGCGCTCGGGTCACGCTCCACATACCTGACGTAAGCCATTCTGTGGAATAAAGCCTCGCCGAAAGCGTCCTGCTGCGACGTCCCCCTCAGCGTATTCAAGCTAGCGGCCAGCTCGCTGCTATCGAAATGCCCCTGCCACATGCGGATCAAAGCACCGTAGTGCCCGGTATGCTTAGTCGCCGAGAACTCGCTCTGCGCATCCAGCCATTCATCAGCCACCGGCCCGGAAGCCCTGGCTTTGATATAGGCATAGGTCAGTGCCGCATACGCAGCGAGATCATCCTCAGGCCCCGATGGCTGGATACGTGAAAGAGCCCGTACCGCATCGGGCCAGCGCTCCAGCCTCATGTAGCAGAACGCAGCCACGATGTACTCATGGGAGAGATCATCTTCAGAGGCCGATGCCTGTTTGGGCGCAGCAGAATGCTCCAGCTCGAGCATGGGAACCAGAATCGCCAGCGCATCAGGCGCCCGATCCAGGCTGAACAGAATCGATGCCTTGGTCGAAAGCAATTCCTGCTGCTCCGCTTCCGGCGTCAGTGCCAGCGCTCGGTCGATAGCCTCCAGCGCGGCCTGCGATTGGCCAAGCGAATCCAGTGAGGCGGCCTTACTCTTGAGCGCGCGCGCCAACTCGGCATCGTTGGTCGCGAGCTCCTCCATCCGCTCAGCCAGAGAAAGGAAAAGCCTGTTCGTACCCTGCAACGGGTTTATCGCTTGCTTCGGTACCTCGGAGTCTTTACCCGCACACCCGGTAACCAGCAATGCGAACAACAGGAAGGCAAGACAACGTATCCAGGAAGCAGCACTCTGGGTATGTTCAGTACCAACAGCGCTACCTTGCATCGCAAAACTCCATCTCATCAACACAGCCCTTGTAGCGAATAGAAAACCTGCACTTTTACCGCCAAACACCTCCAGCCCGGAGCATCACTCGATCGAGTCAATTCGCCACTGCCAGCGGCCCAGAGGACTGTTCTCGGCGGCCCTGACGAACAACTGATAGTCACTCAGATACCAATAGTCCACGGTCCACGTCATCCTCCTGGTCTTGATCCTGATGCAGTTGAAAGGTTTGGCCGCACCCAAGAGCGCTGGATGAATACTGCTAGCGGGGCGTTCGAGACCGATACGACAGGTAACCGTGTTGGAATCGCTCGTTGCCCCGTCATGTGCCGGCGGCACTTTGCTGAACGTACGGGTATAGCTGACCTCGGTCCCGGACGGCATGGCATACCAGTCCCCGGCGAAGCTCAGGCCGATCAACGGGCGGCCATCAGCCACTTCCTCGCCACTTTTCTTGTTGATCGAGTGGGTAGCCAAATCGAACAGGCCACGGAAGGTAAGGTGAAGCGAAGCTGGGTCTACCGTGGGATCCTGGACATGCTGCAATACCTGTCCGGACGCATCGTCGGTAGAGATGAAGACCTCTTGTGGCAAGTCTTTCGCCTGCACCCGGTTCAAGACGTGCGCATCGTAGCTGTAACGCAGCTTGCGCATCACCTGACCCGGGACGGGCAGTTTCAGATCATCGATAGCCGCGATTACCTGGGGGGGTACCTCGGGCGTCTGGAGCACGACTGGCAATGGCGTACGCGGTAAAGCTATCGGCAACCGGCGCTGTTCTGCTTCCGGCAGGCAAGCAGCCTTGAACACTTTTTGCTGATAGTCGGGCGCCGCGGCGAGCGGTTGCATCTTCGCCTGACGCGGGAGCTGACCACCTGCCATACCACCTTGAATGCCAAAGTAGAACTGGCTGACCTGCATCAGGGTGTTCTGCTGACAATCCAGTACCAGGCGCTCCTGGCTGCGCCCCTTCAACCCCATCCCCTTTGAACTGACCGTGTAATGCAGCGGACTCTGCTCGACCCAGACATACAGCAGACCGTTCTCACGCTGCAGGCTGCTGCGATCCAGCGACATCCAGTCGCCATCTTTAGCCTGCTCCAAGGCACGCCAGTCAGGTGAAGGCCTTTGCGCGCAGACATCTCGTAGCTGAGCACTGCTCAAGAATTGCTGAAGCTGAGGCGCCGGTAAGGAATCGCTTGGCGCAGAACCCACCGAGAAAGGAACCATGCCCATTGTGGTCGGGAAGCGCATGCTGGCTAGCTCTTGACTGCACGAGGCATCGAAGCGGGCATAAAGCAACTGCTCATCTGGGCTCGTGACCACGTAAGTCACCTGATCGCCTTCGCGCACAATGGAATGAGGGTTCGCAGGTAAGCCAATAGCGTTGTCAAACACCGAAAGCCCCGGGTGAACTGCTGGCGCCTTGGGTGTGGAGCTGCAACCGGCCAAAGCCAGAGAAAACAGCGAGATTCTCAGTACGAGGACAACAGGGTGGCCGCCAAGGATGGCAGACCATAAAGGTTTACTACGAAGGGACATGCCTTCAATCCTTTGAATAGCGGATTAACAGAGGAAAATGCGGCGCGCATTAGAACACATGGCGAGTTGCCATCACCCTCAAGGCGCGTGACCTACCTCACAGAACCGGCCGCTCATCCTGAACTTCTGACCACCGGTTGCTGTCGCGCAACTTACAGAAAACGCCCTGAGGCGACAATGCCGCTGTCAGGTCAATCAGAATAAAAAAGCCCCCGCAGGCTGGCGCCGGCGGGGGCTTTTCAGTTAGCTAGAACTGTTATCAGTTCTTGGCTTTTTTGGCAGCGCGGGTGCGCTCGCCTTCGTCGAGGATCTTCTTACGCAGACGGATCGACTTCGGCGTGACTTCGCACAGTTCGTCGTCCTGGATGAATTCCAGAGCCTGCTCCAGGGTGAAGCGAACAGGTGGAACCAGGGCGATGGTTTCGTCTTTGCCGGAAGCACGCATGTTGTCGAGCTTCTTGCCTTTGGTTGGGTTTACGCCCATGTCGTTGTCGCGGCTGTTCAGGCCGACGATCTGACCGTTGTAGATTTCCTGGCCGTGCTCGACGAACAGCTTGCCGCGCGCCTGCAGGGTTTCCAGGGAGTAGGTCAGTGCCTTACCGGTTTCTACCGAAACCAGAACACCGTTCTGACGGCCGGACATGTCGCCGGA
>JAESGQ010000076.1_pt1 | contig 121888 bp, 107 predicted proteins | sample 9266251 | NCBI WGS metagenome assembly JAESGQ01 (sample SAMN17056778, study PRJNA650883) | algae metagenome | isolation source: Kaiparowitsia implicata GSE-PSE-MK54-09C and co-occurring heterotrophs from... | place: USA: Kaiparowits Plateau, Grand Staircase Escalante National Monument, UT ...
CGCTATTTCGAACCATTACTATCAATGTGCTCCGGCTCAATGGATTTCATTCGCTGACCTCCGCTCTACGAACGCTCGCCAACCAAATTGACCAGATTTTTCACCTCTTACAATGAATCAACCCTGCAGCCTAAGGAATCGACAGCGCCGCAGGACTTCCTAGAAAAAACAGTCGGGCAGCCCGTAAAACCGTGAATTCCATAACGTTGTTTCAGACCCGTGCCGCAGGGCTGAAACAACGCTAAGCTATTCTACCCGCAATATGGGCAGAACAGTTTAGTGCATTGAATCCAGAGGGCGAAACTGCTGGCACGGTGGCCTCGCTAGGGCTGATGTTAGCAGGGAATGCCTACTAGCTGCTGCCAGCAGCTATGGCGACCTAATCGAAGCCGCCTTTGGCCTCTACCGCCATCGACTTCATAACGCATTACGTTGAAAGCTGCCGCCCAAGCCACACATCGAGAAACAGGCTAGACAAGACATCACCCTCCATCTTCAATGCAGGGCCAGTGCATAGGCAGTAGATAGGCCGCAAGAATTCTAACAATTTGTGAGCAGCGGCTTCACTATAGACATCAATATAAACGCCTATAATCTCACGGGTGTCGGCATCAAGCAACAACCATACCTGTTGCCTTGCAGTGGCGGCTATAACAATGTGGTTGAGGTATTCCCTGGCGCATCTCAACCACATCGTGTAACCATACATTTTAAAACGACAGCATTAAGAAAAACAATTACAGACCCGTTTCTTTATCATGAGAAACCTCACTGGGGTCTACACCCATCGGAGAAACAATATCTCTAAAAAGGGTAATTTGTTCACCAAAATCAAGCGCTTTGATATCAGAAAATAGGGTTTCGGCCTCAGATACAAGCTTGTAGTCGTGGGGGAACGGCACAATCGCCTGCTTCTGCATTCCCTGAGCCAACAGGTACCAAAACAGGAGCTTTGTAGTGTCGCTCATGGAGCCATACTCGCGAGCAATCAAAGAATTCTGATGCCCAATTAAATCCCGCTGAAGTTGGAGTTGTTCCTCTGTCGTCATTTTCTCAACCTGATCATATAAAGATTGAGCAATCTGAGGAGAAACAGTACTAGCTCCCGGAGCCGCTGGGGTAATCGAATCTCCCATTTCTGTGTAGACGTACCAGAACAGGGCTAGCTGCTGATCGACATCTAGCTTCTGAAATGCCTCAACCATGGGGCCATTGGCATTGGGTGTATAAGTCATAGAAAAGTTCTCTCTGGTTTTTATCGCTAATTTGCTGACTAAGAATCACGATAATAAACCTGTATCGTTATGGAACCTAGCAAAGGGTGGAGATAGATAGTCTAACTAGGGATGGATTTGCAATACCTGAATTACTGAAAGGATTGACATACTGTAAAAGCAATAAAAAATAAAAGAAATACGCCCTATTGCGTACCCCATTTCGTTATGAATCCCACAGCCAAACTGTCGATGTCTGCGAATGGCTCTGTGAGCGTCATAGAGTCGCTTACGTTCGATTCAACCCCGAAAGAGCAAACCCTCTCGCGTTATTTCGCCACGCTTAATGCAGGAGATTTTCAGGCCACTGCTGCGTTATTTGCTCCAGATGGAATGTTAAACCCACCCTTTGAAGCGGCCTTGACTGGCCCCGAGGCGATCGCCCTTTATCTCAGTCAAGAAGCAAACGGCTTGCAATTGCAGCCTCTCAAAAAAACAAGTGAACTGCTAGAAGACGGGAGCGATCGCTGCAAGTACGACGTTCTAGGCTCTGTGCAAACCTCTCTATTTACCGTTAATGTATGCTGGCTATTTGTATTAAATAGTCAAGCAGAAATTTGCTCCGTCAACGTTAAGCTATTGGCCACAATGAAAGAGCTATTGCAGTTAAAACGATAGAGCAAACGATAGAGCGATCGCCCGTCTTGAAGATTTAGCTGCCCCGTTAAGTTCCATCAGCTTTCATTTCGCAGGCAATGGTTTTCCAAGGTTCTCCAAACGCTACTTGAGATAGGGAACAGGCGGCCTGAGTAGACGCGCTACCAAATCAAACGGGTGTATTGCGGCGTTCTCGCGCAAAATAGAGATGCCGCTCTCATGGAGAGAGACTTTATGCTTGCTCATCTCTTAGCCCTTTTGGTTGGTCTCGGCGGGTTCGCCCTCTATATGTCCGCCTTCTTCTTCCCCGAAGTACACCGCAAAAATGACTTTGTCTGGAGCGGCTTTACGCTGTTCTATGCCTGGGTGCTGTGGGTATGCGCCGGGCGCATTACCGGGGGAGTGCTGCTGGGCCAGGTTGCCAGCGTAACGCTATTGGGTTGGCTGGGCTGGCAAACTCTGCAAATGCGCCGCTCGCTGACGCCCTACGATCAGCAAACCTGGGTGTCTGGCTCAAAATCGCTTGGGGAAACATTGCTAGACAATGCTTCAGATACATGGGCAAAGCTACAGCAACAGGTGGAGCGCCTGCCGCTGCCTGCGCCCATTCGCCAACTGCCCCAGCAGGCAACACGCGTCGTCACCACCCTGCAGCAACGAACTCAGAAGACAGTGGGCAAGACGAAGCCCCCACTGCGTCGGGGGCCACTGGCTCCGCCACCAGCAGGCCAGCCTGTGCAACCCCCCGATAACACACCCGCAGAATCACCCGTCCCAGAATCAGGGGTGCAAGAGTCGCCAAACCCGCCAGCCGCGGCACAATCCGTCGCTGAATCTATCGCTGAAGCGGTGAGTGAAGCCGCCGACCCTGCAGCGGGAGGGTCTTCAGACGCGGATCTAACCGCTCAGGGTTTCTCAGCCGCAGGTGAGCAGTCCATGGCAGGGGCGGTTAGCACGCTGATGAGCCACGAGACCGTGCAGTCTCCCGAGGGGAGCTCGGACGTTGTTGCTGCAACAGCTCAGCCAGAGCCGCTGCCAACTGAGCCGCTGACCCATGATTTGACCCATGAAGCTCATAGCACTGAGCGCCTCAATCCTCAGGATTCAGATAGCCCGATCGACGCCTCGCCTCCAGTGTCTTTATCGGGTGCCGGGAGAACCGCGTCGCCAGTGGGATTGCCCGTCAGCACGCCAGAGATGAGCGATCGCCCGTCCTTTTCTCTTCAACCCGACTCTCCTGCCCCCGGCCCAGCCCCAACCCAAGATGCGATCGCCGCTCCCTCTAGTCCTCAACATCCCAAAGAACGTGAGGAACCAAACGCAGATGCGGATGATGAGTCAGAGTCCATCTTTGAGTTAGAGCCCGATGATCCGGTATATGCCATTGACGACATCACCGGGCAGCCCATTGATCTAATTCCCGACGAGTTGAGTCTCGATGAGAGGCCCGCAGCATCGGAGCCGCCTGCTTCACCCTCAGCCCTCCACGACGCAGGCGCTTCAGCCGCCAACGCAACGTCCCCTACTGACGCACCAGAGCCCGACCCTGGTCAGTGGTTGGCAGACTTAGCGACCCTAGCAGACACCATGACCGACTCAGTCTCAGCAGACTTAGCTGAAGCGTTTAACCCAGCTAACCCGTTAGAATCCTCGTCTGCGGTAGCGCCCGTGGATGTGCCACAGGATTTTCCCGTGGATTTACCAGAGGATTCGCCAGAGGTAGCAGAGCCAGCAGACTTGTGGGCCGAGGGCGATCGCAATCCAGACCGCGAAGACCCTCGCCCCTCTCAAGACTAGCCGCCACTCTATGCCGAACCGCAACGGGTTCGATACAATTCGTAGATACTGCAATCCCAATTTTAGTGAGCGATCGTGACAGCACCTGCAAGCTACAAAGACACCGTTAACCTGCCCAAGACCCAGTTCGACATGCGCGCCAATGCGCCCAAGCGCGAGCCAGAGATTCAGCAGTTTTGGACAGACCACCAGATTTATCAAACGCTGTCAGAGGGCAACCCCGGCGAGGTGTTTGTGCTGCACGATGGCCCACCCTACGCCAACGGAGCGCTGCACATCGGCCACGCCCTCAACAAAACCCTCAAAGATTTCATCAACAAGTACCAACTGCTCAAAGGCCGCAAGGTGCGCTATGTGCCCGGGTGGGATTGCCACGGCCTGCCCATTGAGCTAAAAGTGCTGCAAACCATGACGCCAGAAGAGCGCCATAGCCTCACTCCCATCGAACTTCGTCAGCGAGCCAAAACTTGGGCGATAGAGCAGCAACAGCAGCAGTGCCAGAGCTTCATGCGCTATGGCGTCTGGGGCGATTGGGATCATCCCTACCTCACCCTCACGCCCGATTACGAAGCCGCGCAGATTGGCGTGTTTGGCGACATGGTGCTAAAGGGCTATATCTATCGCGGGCTCAAGCCCGTTCACTGGAGCCCCAGTTCCAAAACCGCACTGGCGGAGGCAGAGCTGGAATATCCCGAGGGCCACACCTCTCGGAGCATTTTTGTGGCCTTCTCCATCACAGACTTGGCCGAAAGCGCAGCAGCGTTTGCGCCCTATGCAGCCGATTTGGGCGTTGCCGTGTGGACGACAACGCCGTGGACGATTCCGGCAAACCTCGCCGTGGCGGTGAATCCCGACCTGACCTATGCCGTCGTGGCTGTTGGGGACGACGCGCCCGGCAGCTTTAAGCACCTAATTGTGGCGAAGGAGTTGGTGGAAGCCTTGCAGCACACCTTTGGCACCTCCTTAATGGTTGTGGCCGAGCTGCCCGGCAAGGCGCTTGAGCATTGCACCTACCGCCATCCCCTATTCGACCGCGAGAGTCCGGTGGTGATTGGGGGCGATTATGTCACCACTGAATCGGGTACTGGGCTAGTGCACACGGCACCTGGGCACGGCATGGATGACTTTGTGGTAGGGCAGCGCTATGGCTTGCCCGTTCTCAGTCCGGTTGATGACGATGGCACCTTTACGGCTGAGGCAGGGCCATTTGCGGGGCTGAATGTGCTCGGCGACGCTAACGAGGCTGTGATTAAGGCACTGAGCGAGGCCGGGTCGCTGCTGAAGGAAGAAGCCTATGGACACCGCTATCCCTATGATTGGCGCACCAAAAAGCCGACCATTTTTCGCGCGACGGAGCAGTGGTTTGCCTCGGTGGAAGGCTTCCGAGACGAGGCGCTGAAAGCTATTCAAGCGGTCGAGTGGATTCCGGCTCAGGGCGAGAATCGCATTACCGCTATGGTGGAAGATCGCTCGGACTGGTGCATCTCGCGCCAGCGCACGTGGGGTGTGCCGATTCCTGTGTTTTATGACGAGGAGACGAACGAGCCGCTGCTGACGGCGGAGACCATTGCCCATGTGCAGCAGATTGTGGCCGAGCGCGGCTCTGATGCGTGGTGGGAGATGGCTGTAGACGAGCTGCTGCCGGAATCCTACCGCTCTAACGGTCGCGGCTATCGCAAGGGCACCGACACTATGGATGTGTGGTTTGACTCGGGGTCGTCGTGGGCGGCGGTTGCTAAGCAGCGATCGCACCTCCACTATCCCGTCGAACTGTATTTAGAAGGCTCTGACCAGCACCGGGGCTGGTTTCAGTCGAGCCTGCTGACCAGCGTGGCGGTGAACGGCTACGCGCCCTACAAAACTGTGCTCACCCACGGCTTTGTGCTTGATGAACAAGGGCGCAAGATGAGCAAATCCATTGGCAATGTGGTGGACCCGGCTATTGTAATCAACGGCGGCAAAAACCAGCAGCAAGAGCCACCCTATGGGGCCGATGTGCTGCGGCTGTGGGTATCGTCGGTCGATTATTCCTCCGATGTGCCGTTGGGCAAAACTATCTTGAAACAGATGTCGGATGTGTATCGCAAGATTCGCAACACGTCGCGGTTTTTGCTGGGCAACCTGCATGACTTTGACCCGGCAACCGATGCGATCGCCTACGATCAGCTCCCTGAGTTAGATCGCTATATGCTGCACCGCATGACAGAGGTGTTTGCCGATGTGACTGACGCCTTTGAGACCTATCAGTTTTTTCGATTCTTTCAAACGGTGCAGAACTTCTGCGCAGTGGATCTGTCGAACTTTTATCTGGATGCAGCCAAAGATCGGCTCTACATCAGCGCGGCTGACTCGGTTCGTCGGCGCAGTTGTCAAACCGTGCTGGCGATCGCCCTTGAAAACTTAGCTCGGGCGATCGCCCCGGTGCTCTCTCACCTTGCAGAAGATATCTGGCAAAATCTGCCCTACACGACGCCCCACAACTCAGTGTTTGCGTCTGGTTGGGCGCAGACCGACGCCAGTTGGGTGCAGCCGGGCTTGGCGACCCAGTGGAAGCAGATTCGCACCATTCGCGATGAGGTGAACCGAGTGCTCGAGAAAGCCCGCAACGATAAGGCGATTGGGGCCTCACTCGAAGCCAAGGTGCTGTTGTATGTGGCGGATGAGTCGCTGCGGCAGCAGTTGGCCGTGTTCAATCCGGCGGATACGCTGGTTGGCAACCGAGTAGACGAATTGCGCTATCTATTTATCACCTCTCAGGTCGACCTGGTCGATTCACCAGCGCTGCTAGACGACCTGACCTATAGCTATCGGTCTGACACCTTGGGGATCGGCGTCGTGGATGCTGAGGGCAAAAAGTGCGATCGCTGCTGGAACTACTCGACCCATGTGGGCGAGTCGGCAGAGCATCCCACCATTTGCGAGCGCTGTGTGGGGGCACTAGCAGGCGAGTTTTGAACTGGCCCTTCTGGTGGCGCACTGGCATATGCGACGGAGAGGGTTCGCGATATATAGCAAAAAGCCGGGGAGACAGCATCTCCCCGGCAGTAATGGCTAGTTTTGTGTCTTCAATCAATTCGTGAGCTTAGTATGCCCCGTTACGATTGAAAACAATCTCCACAGTCCGAAAAATCAGCATGAGATCATACCCAATTGACCATTTGGCTTGATAGTCCAAATCCATCTGCACAATCTGCTCAAAATCGGCAATCCCAGAGCGCCCGTTCACCTGCCATTCGCCCGTCATGCCGGGTTTAACTAGCAGGCGTTGGGCATGATGGGGGGCATAATCTGCCACCTCGTCTAGGGTGGGTGGCCGGGTGCCGACCAAGCTCATCTGCCCCTGCAGCACATTCCAACACTGGGGAAGTTCATCTAGGCTGGTGCGTCGCAGCCATCGCCCTACTCGGGTAACGCGCGGGTCGTTGCGGTTCTTAAAAATATGACCCTTGGCTTCGTTTTTCATCAGCCGTTGCAGTTTGTCGGCACCCACGACCATGGAGCGAAACTTCCACATGCGGAAGGGGCGACCGTTGAGACCACAGCGCACTTGGCTATAAAAGACAGGCCCAGGACTATCGAGACAGAGGGCGATCGCAATTGGCCCTAGCACGACAGCGGTAATACCAAGCCCAATCAGTGCGCCAAGAATATCTATTAACCGTTTGATTTTACACTGCGTAGATGGATGGGTGGATAGCCCCGAGGGTGTGATCCGATTGGATAAAGGAACACTGGATGCCGTAGCATTTGTCATAGCGCGGTGATGATGGAGATAAACACAAAGTGGAAACGCCAAAGCCATTGAACCCCAGAACTTTCGACCTATGAGACGGCTGAGTTGAGGATTCTTAGAACTAACTCGACCTTAGGTAAGCACGTAAAATCACTGAAACTCTTTAGGGATTCTCGGTGCGAAATGCCGAGCCAAACTAGCCGCCGAGACTCGGGCGATCGCCCATGGTTCTAATTCGCCAATTTATTTCATAGAAACAATGTAGTGTTTCTAACCTTTTGCCGCGAGTGAATGACAGAGTTTTTACGTAAGCAACGTAATCTAACTGCTTCTATCAAGATTTCATGGACTTCCTCTGGGGCTGTTGCATCGGATTTTCCTGAAGGGTGGTGGACGGAGGGCCACGCATCGCTAAATCACGAGGCAGATCGAAGCAGGATCAAAGGCCCAGAGACTTCTAGGCAGTGGCTTCAACGGCGGTTCAGCTAGCGTCTGTACGCGATGACGCAATCCTTGACTCAAGTGCGGTTGATCCAAGACTCTTCATGTCGCAAACATGCTTCTCTATCGAACCTACGTTTATGTAGATTTGAGGGAAGCACAGCGTGTTCTAGGTTCACGGCGTGGGCAACCGCTATATTTATTACAGTTTGTTCCAGATGGCGGGCCCCAACTTGACGCCAGTGCCCCCTGAGGCGATTTACTGGATTAGTAAATCGTGTTTGCGCACAACCGTATGGAATTGCAGTGCAGGATTGAGGATCGCCATCATGCGCCAAATTAATTTTGTTGTGATTTTTGTCATTTGCTTGGCCCTGGTGCTATTTGGCATCGAAAATGCAGCGCCAGCCACTATTCACGTGATTGAAGGTCGGGATCTCAGCGCTCCGCTGTCGATTGAGTTGATTTTGGCAATGGGGCTTGGGGCTGTCTTGGCCTGGGTCTTTAGCGTCTGGAATCGCTTGCAGTATGGCGTGCAGGCTGGGCAGCAGCTTCAAGAAAGAGATGAGCGCATTCAAGAACTGGAAGAGGATGTGCAGCGCTATAAAGTTGAGCTAGAAGAACAGCAGCGCCTGCTGCCTGCCTCGCCCACGGCCCAGTCTGACGATGATGAGATTGAAGTGACTGAGGTGTATTCCTGAGAGGGTCGTCCTTCACTGAAGGCCACTCCTCCTGAGAGTTGGGGCTGAAGGAACAGTCGAGTGGAATCGACTTCTGCGATCGCCCAGCAAGTGCGATAGAGTCAGAAAGAACTACGAGATGCGAGTCTACTTGCGCGGTCATGAGTGACGAACTGGGGGCGGCGGCCCCATCTCCGCTAGGAGATTTGCCTGAGCGCCTGATTAAGCACGAGGTGCGCTATGCCGACCACCGTGCGGTCGATCGGGAGCTGTTGACGCCAATGATGCGTCATTATGCCGATCTAAAAGATGCCTACCCCCATGCGCTGCTGCTGTACCGGGTGGGCGATTTTTTTGAAACGTTTTTTCAGGATGCGATCGCCGTTGCCCGCGAGCTAGAGCTGGTGCTCACCAGCAAAGATGCAGGGAAATCCGTGGGCAGGGTGCCGCTGGCTGGCATTCCCCACCATGCCCTAGAGCGCTACTGCGGGCTGCTGGTGGAGCACGGCTTTGCGGTTGCCATCTGCGACCAAACTGAGGATGCTGCCGATGTGCAGGGGCGGCTGGTGCAGCGCGAGGTGACGCGGGTGATCACCCCCGGCACTGTGCTGGAAGAAGGGATGCTGAATGCCCGCTGCAACAACTACCTGGCCGCTGTGGTGATGGCGGGTGACCATTGGGGTTTGGCGATCGCCGATGTCTCCACAGGAGAATTTCTCACCACGCAGCATCGCGGGCTCGACACGCTTACGCAAGAGCTGCTGCGGCTGCAGCCGTCAGAGGTGCTGGTGCCCGTTAATGCCCCAGACCTAGGTGCTCTGCTGCGCCCCGGCGAGCGCGGGGAGCACTTGCCCGGCTGCTTGCCCTCCCAATTTTGCTATACCCTACGGCCCCAGCCCCCGTTTTTGCAGAGCGAAGCGCGGCAGCGATTGCTCGAACGCTTTCGGGTGCGATCGCTCGAAGGCATGGGCTGTGAACACCTGCCCCTAGCCGTGCGGGCGGCGGGTGGGCTGCTGCAATATGTCGAAGACACGTCGGAGCGCGTTACCGGGCGGCAGGCGGAGTCGGGTCAGGCCAGCCCGCCCAAGGTGCCCCTCCAACGCCTCTGCACCTATACCTTGTCGGAATATCTGGTGATTGATCACCAGACCCGGCGCAACCTCGAGATCACCCAGACCCAGCGAGATGGCACCTTCCACGGGTCGCTGTTGTGGGCGCTGGATCGGACAGTGACGGCGATGGGTGGGCGGGCGCTGCGGCGCTGGTTGCTGCAGCCCCTGCTCGATCTACCTACCATTCAGCAGCGGCATGACACTGTGGATGAGCTGGTGCAGCAGGGCGCGTGGCGGCAGATCCTGCAGCAGTTGTTAAAGCAAATCTATGATCTCGAACGGTTGACGGGTCGTGCAGGCTCCGGTACCGCCAACGCCCGCGATCTAGTGGCGCTGGCAGATTCCCTGGCGAAGCTGCCGGATCTGGCTCTACTTATGGCCCAAGCGCGATCGCCCCTGCTCACCCGTCTGCAAACGGTGCCCCCCCAGCTCGAACAGTTGGGGTATCGCCTCAACGATCACCTTCTAGAGAATCCGCCCCTCTATCTCACCGAGGGCAACCTGATTCGCCCTGGCATCCATCCTCCGCTAGACGACCTGCGACAGCAGCTTGAGGCCGATCAGCAGTGGATTGCTCAGTTAGAAAGCCGAGAGCGCGATCGCACCGGCATTCCGTCGCTCAAAGTCGGCTATACCAAAGCCTTTGGATACTACATCAGCATTTCGCGCGCCAAGGGGGGCAACCTGGTGCCCGATGGCTATACCCGCAAGCAGACTTTAACCAACGAAGAGCGCTACATCTCTCAAGAGCTAAAGGATAAAGAGCACGCCATTCTCACGGCTCGCGAGGCCATTAATAAGCTGGAATATGACCTCTTCACCGCGCTGCGGGCCGACGTGGCAGACCACGCCGACGCAATTCGGGAGGTAGCAGGGGCGATCGCCGCCGTGGATGTGCTCTGCGCCTTTGCTGAAACGGCGGTCTACCACAACTACTGCCGCCCCACCATCACTGCCACGCGCCAGATTCAGATTGTGGCTGGGCGGCACCCGGTGGTCGAGCAATCGCTGCCGACGGGTTTCTTTGTGCCTAATAGCACGCATCTGGGCGCAGGCCATTTGGCCGATCCAGCGGCGACGGCTGGGATGGATGAGACGAATACGGAGACCTCTTCAGCCCTCGACTCATGGGCTCTAGAGGCTGCTACCGCGCCAGATCTCGTCATCCTGACTGGCCCAAACGCCAGCGGCAAAAGCTGCTATCTGCGGCAGATTGGCCTGATTCAGCTGATGGCGCAGGTGGGCAGCTTTGTGCCCGCGCAGCAGGCAACCTTAGGCGTGTGCGATCGCATCTTTACCCGCGTGGGCGCGGTGGATGACCTGGCCACAGGCCAGTCTACCTTCATGGTGGAAATGAATGAGACTGCCAACATTCTTAACCACGCTACCGACACATCGCTCGTGCTGCTGGATGAAATTGGGCGGGGCACCGCTACGTTTGATGGGCTTTCCATCGCCTGGGCCGTGGCAGAATATCTGGCGACCGACCTGCGCGCCCGCACCGTGTTTGCCACCCACTACCACGAGTTAAACGAGCTGGCAGCGCTCTTGCCCAACGTGGCGAATTACCAGGTGGTGGTCAAAGAACTGCCGGATCAAATTATCTTCTTGCACCAAGTGCGCCCCGGTGGCGCAGACAAATCCTATGGCATTGAGGCGGGGCGATTGGCGGGGCTGCCGCCGTCGGTGATTCACCGGGCGAAGCAGGTGATGGGGCAAATTGAGCAGCATTCACATATCGCTGTGGGGCTGCGCCGGGGCAACTCTTCTCGAGTCCGCGAGCGATCGCCCCTCCGTCATCCCTCCGACCCCGCAGCCGACACAGCAACAGAGCAACTGGATATTTTTAACAGTGGCTAACGAGGTTGAGTGAAACTCATGGCTTTAGGAAATTGCTGATAACCGTCAGCGACCCACTCGCTACTCGCCCAATCGCTCGCGGGCAGCCTGGGTGCGCTGTCGCACGGCCTCTGCGGACTGATGCAGGGCCTCTAGTTCTGCTGGCAACAGCTCTAGTTCCAGCACGCTTTCTACCCCACTGCGCCCCAGCCGCGTTGGCACGCCAATAAACACATCGGTCAGCCCATACTGCCCGGTGAGATACGCCGCCACCGGCAGCAGCCGCGATCGGTTTTGCACAATCGCCTCAATCATGGCGCAGGTTGAGGATGCCGGAGCATAGTACGCACCCCCCGTTTGCATCAATTCCACAATTTCTGCACCGCCGTTGCGAGTGCGTTCGACGAGGCGGTCAATCGTCGCTGCATCGAGCAGTTGAGCAATTGGAATGCCGTTTACAGAGGAGTAGCGCGGCAGGGGCACCATCAAGTCACCGTGGCTACCCAACACCATTGCGTCTACATCTCGGCTCGACACGCCCAACTCCAGCGCAATGAAGGTCTGAAACCGTGACGAATCGAGGATGCCCGCCATGCCCATGACTCGCTCTGGCGGTAGCCCCGAGGCTTCCCAGGCTAAATAGGTCAGCACATCTAGCGGATTGGTGACGACGAGTAGTAAGGCATTGGGAGATTGGGCGATCGCCTGTTTAACTGCCTCCACCACAATCTGCGCGTTGGTCTTGGTGAGGTCATCACGACTCATGCCGGGTTTGCGCGGCAGCCCAGCAGTAATCACCACAATGGAAGACCCTGCCGTGTCGCCATAGTCTATAGTGCCGCGAACACTGCGATCATGCCCCTCCAGACCCCGTGCCTCCATGAGATCCAGCGCGACGCCCTGGGGTCGGCCCGACACCACATCCAACAGCACCACATCTGCAATGTTGCGCTCGACAATGCGTTGGGCTAGCGTGCCGCCCACATTGCCTGCGCCAATCACCGTCACCTGAGGCGATGGATTGAACGTTGAATCTTGCGTTGCGTTCGGGATCACACGAGACATTGAGTTTGGCATCCTGTTAGAGGCCTCAGACGCAGGGTTTAAGGAAGGTGGGATGGCCTCTTGGCCTAGCCTGTAGGGTCACGGGCAGTGGCAACGGACGATAGCCATTGCTCAGGCCTTTCTCTTTCTTTCACCTTAGCGAAGCTGCCCTACTGCCCCATCAATCTCAACAAATAAATCTCAACAAATAGATAAGAAATCGGGAAGAAATCAGGAGCCTGCTGCCTACCACCCTGCTGCCGACGGGGATATCCGCCGATCCCTGAGCCTAAGAGAACCGACGTCTGGGGAACATTTCGATTGGCTTACTCAAATGCTTCGAGCTGGTCAGACCGTAGCCAGAACGATGGCGTGGGCACATGCCCAAACTGCACCAGCATATAGTCGCCTTTGGTATCTAGAACTTCACCCTTGGTTTCAAAGATGTAGGACGGCCAGCGGCGATCGCTCGCCTCTGCTTCCAGGCTGTCGTCTAGCTTCTCGCGCACCACACGCACCACATCGCCTTTTTTAACTGCCATACCTTACGCTCGCACCTGCTAAACGGCTCTTCAGCATTGTATCGGAATTGTATCGGATTGCAGGTTGGAAGGAACAAGGTCAACGGGATGGATGGATAGAGCGTCGGTTTGTCCGCCAAGGTTGAGTCCGCGCTGCGCGCGCTGATAGCCCTCGGATCAGGCCCATGCGTGCCCTGCATCACGCGGTGTGTTGAACGAGGGTGTGGGTTGGGTAACTATCGCTGGGGTGTCTGAGCGATCGCCCCTCCTGATCTTGTGCCTGATCTTGCAAGCGATCGTAAAAGATAGCCGATCCAAAATCCTGGGGATTCGTTACAACATTACAAGTGAGCGACGAGTGAGACGCCAAATTCTCGAAAGTGGGCTGGGAATGCTGAAGAAGACTAGATGCAGACCCCTCGCTGCTCCCTGTGATGCCATGTTATGCAGGATTGTGAGATGACGAATTACCGGGCGATCGCCATTGGCATTAATCAGTATCAGCAATTTCAACCGCTGTACTATGCAGAGCGGGATGCTCAAGATTTGCATCAAACCTGGGTTGAGGACATGGGATTTGCGCCCCAGCAGACGAAACTGCTGGCAGATTCTAGCCCTGATAGCAAGCGCAGTACGGCCTATCCCAATCGGCTTAATATAATAGAAAGCTTGACAGATCTATGTCAGACGACCCAGGCCGACGACGGGCTATGGGTCTTCTTTAGCGGCTATGGGGCGACATTGCAGGGCCATGATTATCTGTTGCCCATCGACGCTGATCCCAGTCGCATTCCTGAGACGGGCATTGCGGTCGAAGCGTTGTTTAGCCTATTGCGGGCGGCAGCCACGCGCAACATTTTAATATTGCTCGACATGAACCGCAGCCAGGGAACGCTGGCGGGATCAGGCGCAGGGGCGCAAACCCTGGCTCTAGCGCAGGATTTTGGCATGCCGACGATTCTGTCCTGCCGACCCGATGAGTTTTCCCATGAAACCCTGGTGCTGCGGCACGGGCTGTTTACCCAGGCGGTGCTAGAAGGGCTGCGCCAAGAGGGGTGTGCGACCACGGCGCACTTGGTGCAGTTTTTGGGCGATCGCCTGCCGCAGCTAAGTGAGCATCACTGTCGCCCAGTGCAGCATCCGATTGCGGCGGTGCCCGAGGCACTGCGCTATCAACTGCTGCTGCCCGGAAAGCCTTCCGTTCCAGCAGATCCAGACTCTGAGGAGGCAAACCTGGGGCTGCCTGTCCCGCCTGATTTGCCAGAGGCTGGGGCGTCACTGCCGCCCAATGGAGAGGGAGTGACTGAGGAAGGAGCGATCGCCCCCCCGCCCGATGCCCAAACTCCAGAACCCCCGCCTGTGGATGATCTCACCTGGCAGCGCTGGCTCAAAATCGGTGGCTCAGCACTGGCGGCGCTGTTATTGCTAGTGCTCGCTCGCAATATACCAACCGTGATGCAGTCTCCCACGCCCGTGAACCCGCCCTCAGAGTCACCCGATGCTGCTCCGTCTCCCCAGGCAACTGAACCTTCCACTCCAGAGTCGCCTGACGCAACTGGAGAGGGCACTACTCCGAACGCAGAGAGCGAGGTTCCCTCCGCACCGCTAGCACCCGCCTCGCCCGACCCAGCCGTGTCGAATGAAGCGCCGACTCCCCCCACGAGCACCGAGCTTCCGCCAGTCGGCCAACAGCCAGGAAACACACCTGCCCGTCAACCTGAACCCCGGCGCGGTCTATTTGGCAATTTGTTTCGGCCTCCGGCAGAGCCTTCGCCCACCGAAGCATCGGCACCCGCTAGCCCGGCCCCTCCGGCAAGCAGAACCTCGGCCAGCAGCTCCAGCAACGATTTAGATAGTGAGTCAGGCGTAACCGCTGACCTAGACAGTGCTGAGCGCGCCTTTGCTGAGGCTCGGGCGATGACGCAAGATCTCCAAGTGTCTGCGGATACGCAGGTTTCGCGGCTGGCAGAGGCCATACAACGAGCGCGACAGGTGCCAGCCGACCATGGTTATTATGCGGATGCCCAGCAAGAAATCAACCGCTGGAGCCAAATGATGCTCGATGTCGCGGAACTGCGCTCGGTACGCCCGAATGGCGGCAACGCGCTGACCGCCGCCCAAAATTTTGCCGGGGCGATCGCCGCTGCCCAACTGATCCCAACCGATCGCCCCGGCATTCGTGCCCTGGCGGATGAGTCCATCGCGCGGTGGAGCGGCGATATGATGGATTTAGCAGAACTGCAGGCCTATTGGGGTGATCCTGGGCTTGCCATTGCGGTGGCTCAGCAAGTTCCGGCACAAGCCCCTAAGCATGGGGACGCCCAGCAGGCGATCGCCAACTGGCAAGTCGCGCTAGAGCAACAGCGCATTGCCGCCCAGCAAGACCCGTTCTTCCCTGAGGAGGCGTACTAGAGACCCGCGAAGCAGCCCTAATGTGGTCGTGATGGGTGGGCTACGCCTTACCTATCATGATTTAAGGCCAGTCCCACGCCACGCCACAGGGGGGGTGTATGAATCCTGACGAACGTCGAAAACTACTGGCAGTGCTGTGCCACGTGTCTCAACTCTTCAGCTCCATTGCCATAACAATTGCGGTTCCGATCGTTATTCTAGTGATCTCAGACGACCCGATTGTGCAGGCTCATGCCAAAGAGGCCATCAACTTTGCTATCAACATCTTGCTATATTTGATTGCGTCGGTGCTGCTGTTCTTTTTCGTCGTCGGCATTCCCCTGACGGCGTTGGTGATAATTGCCAGTTGGAGATTGCCCATTTTTGCCACCGTTCGCGCGGCCATTATGCCTAATCTGCCCTACCGCTATCCCTTCATTCTGCGTTTTGTGTAGCATCACTCGCAGCGCTCTAATACGCATCACGCTGGGATAAATAGCTGAACAATACCAGTGATATTGTTCTCGCCATAGCCTTGGGCGATCGCCTGTTCATACAGAGTTTGAGCCGCATCGGAAAGAGGCGTTAGGGCGGCGATCGCCTGCGCAGACGCCATCACGTAGCGCAAATCCTTTTCCACTAGGTCAATGGGAAAGAGTGGGGCGTGATGTTGCAGAACCATGAGCTTGCCTGCGGCCAAGGTCGCAGGGCTCAGCACGGGCAGTTCACCTAAACAGTCCATGGCGCAGGCGGTCGAGATACCGCTCTTGCCCAGCACCCCCAGCAGTTCGGCCAGGGCTGCCACCTGCACACCAAACAGGGCATTGACTGCGAGTTTCATCGCCATGCCATGCCCCACCGAGCCAACATGATGCAGCGCAGCACCTCCGGCACTGTTTAATACAGACCTCGCCTCGGCTAGGGTTTCGGCGCTGCCCCCCACCAAGTAGATCAGCGCCCTAGCGTCTGCCTGGGGACGTGATCCCACCACGGGGGCATCCAAAAACTTGGCCCCCCGGTGCTCAATAGCGGCGGCGAGGGTCTGCGTCCAGGTGACGGTAAGGGTGCTGCATTCAATGGCGATCGCCCCAGCCTGTATCCCCCTCACAGCGCCCACCTCAGGGTCTAGCCAAACGGCACGCGAGGCCGCGTCATCCGTCACCATCGACAGCACGATGTCTGCTCCTTGGGCTGCGACGTTGGGAGAGGGGGCGATCGTTGCGCCTAGCTCAATTAAGGCAGCCGCCGCAGCCGGAGATCGATTCCAAACGGTGAGAGGATGGCCTGCATGAATGAGGTTGCGAGCAATTCGCCCCCCCATCGCACCCAGACCCAACACAGCAATATTGCTCATGGAAGCATGCTCAGAATAGGGTTTATCAGTGGACTATGCCTAGTTTTTACGGTTCTTTAAGGCCGAATGGGCTTATGAAACTAGGGGGTAAGTCGTGAGGTTGCCTGTTGGAGCCAGTGAATGGCCGTCTCTGGGTCTAACCGCTCGCGATAATCTACAGAGAACCAGGCATTGAGGACGGTGCCATCCGCTGCAATCAGATACGTGGCGGGAATGGGGAGTTCAAACGTGCGATCGCCATTGTGCAGTTCTAAATCAATGCCAAAGGCTTGGTAAATCGGCAAAAGCTGCTCGTCTAGCGTAAACACCAGCCCAAACTGCCGCGCCACCTGATTACCCAAATCCGAGAGCACCGGAAATTTCAGCGCTTGCTTTTGCTGGGTCGTGAGTGATTGATCGGGGGTTTGAGGAGAAATAGCGACCAACGTTGCCCCATAGGATTCAATCTCGTCGAGCCGTGCCTGAAGGGCTTGCAACGCCACATTACAGTAGGGGCACCAATGCCCCCGATAGAAGGTGATGAGCAGCAGCCCATCAGCGCGCAAGTCAGCACTGCGCCGCAGAGTGTGAGTTGCATCGGGCAGCTCAAAATCAGGCATGGACTGACCCACATTTAGGGCGTGAGAGCCGAGCCCAGAGGCCGCAAGCTTTGCTGTAGCGGCTTCCATCGTGGCAAAGATATCGGGGGGCGCTTGCTGCTGCACTGCTTCGGTAATGGCGTTGAGGTCTGTTTCGAGGGTCATGGTTAGCTCTAGGTACAGTTGCTATATTGACCATAAGCGCCGCAAGCTGTGCAATAAATAGAAGTCAGCGCAGTACTCTCGTGCAGAATTTACACGAATGCAGGCAGCATGGATTTATCGACACTGCAAATTTTTGTAGAGGTGGCTCGCAAGGGTAACTTTGCGGCTGTTGCGCGCGATCGCAATCTTGATCCATCGTCGGTGTCACGGGCGATCGCAGGGCTCGAAGACGAACTCGGATTCCGATTATTTCAGCGCACGACTCGCCAGGTTTCCCTGACCGAAGCCGGAACCGCTTACTTTGAACGCATTGAGCCGCTAGTAGAAACCCTAGACCAGGCCGCCCAGGCTGCCGTAGATCTGACTGCGCGACCCAACGGAACGCTGCGAGTCACCGCGTCTGTGGCCTTTGGCTTAACCTGCATCGTGCCGTACTTGAGTGACTTTAGTGCGCGCTATCCAGACCTCACGGTTGACTTGGTTCTGACCGATGCCACGCTCGATTTATTAGCCGAGCGCATTGATCTAGCCGTGCGCCTAGGGCTGTTAGCCGACTCCACCCTCATTGCTCAGCGGTTATTCCCAACCCGCTACTGTGTCTGCGCTAGCCCGGGCTATCTCAAGCAATGGGGAACGCCAACCCAGCCGGGTGACATCGCGCATCACAACTGTCTCCGGTTTCCGCTGGCGGGGTTTCGAACCCGGTGGATTTTCAAGGACCAAACTGGCACCCTGAGCGAAATCCCGGTTCAGGGCCGCCTACTGATCTCAAATGCGATCGCCCTACAGCACTGTGCGATCGCCGGTATGGGTCTGGCACTTCTGCCCCACTGGTTAGTGGGTAACGCGCTACGCGAAGGCGCGCTGATCAACCTCTTCCCCGACTATTCAGTCACCGCGACTGAGTTCAATACCGCAGCTTGGTTGGTCTACCCCTCTCGAACTTACATCCCGCTAAAAGTTCTCGCGTTTATAGACTTTATGAAAACAACAGCGCACGCTCATATAGAAGCGTGCGCTAAGAAGAGACAAGCATCCGAGGTTAGTGCTCCGTAACGATCTTCTTGCTCTGGGCACATGGCCGGTTGCCCTATGGTTGCCCGGCAAATTAACGGGAAAATTTGCGTTAGCAGACGGGCCTTAAATCGGCTCTTAGCTCGTCTTCTGGTTAATGTATAGTTATGTAATGAATTTTGTAGGGCTTTGCGCTACTATAGAGAAGCCTCTGGGTGGAAACGCAGATTCAATCAATGTTAGATTGGCTAGCGCGGCACGCAGAGATGTGTAAAAGCACATTGCGATTGCAATTGACAGCATTGCCCTGCAGATTGACTGCTTTGGGCTAAGAAGCACTCAGCTTACTGCGTCTGGAGCGATCGCCACACTCAACCAGATCCCAGTTCTAAGTTTGTGATTCATCGCTGTTTTACAGTTGTTTATTCAGCATTGCTTTTACCCCCAGAACTTGTGACTGCTGCTTAAGTCGATTAATGCTGATGTCAGCGTGCCTACCGTTGGGATCGCTCAGTCAGATATTTAATTCGGCCACCTTCTCAGTTTTTTGTTGAATTAGACGACATGGCGCAAAAACCAACCATTGCGGTTACGCATCTTGGATGCGAAAAAAATCGTATCGATACAGAACATATGCTGGGACTGCTGGTGCAGGCGGGCTACCCAGTCGATGCCAATGAAGAACTGGCAGACTACGTGATTGTCAATACCTGCAGCTTTATTCAGGCTGCCCGCGAAGAGTCAGTTCGCGCATTGGTAGAACTGGCGGAAGCCGACAAAAAAATTGTCATTACGGGCTGCATGGCTCAGCACTTTCAGCAAGAACTGCTAGATGAGTTGCCCGAAGCCGTCGCCGTAGTGGGGACTGGCGACTATCAAACCATTGTGGATGTGATTCAGCGGGTGGAAACGGGGGAGCGGGTCAAGGCCATTTCTCAACACCCCACATTTATCGCGGACGAGACCACTCCTCGCTATCGCACCACAACAGAAGGGGTCGCCTATCTGCGAGTTGCAGAAGGCTGCGACTACCGCTGTGCATTCTGCATCATTCCCCATCTGCGGGGGAATCAGCGATCGCGCACCATCGAGTCCATTGTGGCTGAGGCGCACCAGCTTGCGGCTGAAGGGGTGCAAGAGATTATCCTAATCTCACAAATCACCACTAACTACGGGCTAGACCTATACGGACGGCCCAAGCTAGCTGAGTTGATTCGGGCACTGGGTGCGGTTGAAGTGCCGTGGATTCGCATTCACTATGCGTATCCAACCGGGCTCACGCCAGCCGTGCTGAATGCCATCCGAGAGACGCCCAATGTCTTGCCTTATCTCGACTTGCCGTTGCAGCACTCTCACCCTGATGTGCTCAAAGCCATGAACCGCCCCTGGCAAGCTGATGTAAATGACAAAATCATGGCGCAGTTGCGGAACGCAATCCCCAATGCAGTGTTGCGAACCACCTTCATTGTGGGCTTTCCCGGTGAAACAGAGGCGCAGTTTCAACATCTGCTGGCCTTTGTGGAGCGGCACGAGTTTGATCATGTGGGCGTCTTTACCTTTTCACCAGAAGAGGGAACCCCTGCGGTGTCGCTGCCCAATCCAGTGCCTGTGGCCGTCATGGAGGAGCGGCGTGAGCGGTTGATGCTAGCGCAGCAGCCGATTTCACTGCGGCGCAACCAGGCAGAGGTGGGCAAGGTTGTGGATGTGTTGGTTGAGCAAGAGCGGCCCAGCACTGGGGAGTTGGTAGGGCGATCGGCTCGCTCCTCGCCAGATGTGGATGGGCTGGTTTACGTTCAGGGGACGGCGAGATTGGGGGGCATTGTGCCCGTGCTGATCGAGTCGGCAGATCCCTACGATTTGTTTGGTCGCGTGGCAGATAAGCCTACGCAATTGCGGGGCGCGCTTGACCGTGTCTCGGTATCATCACTATAAGGAGAAAAAATGACCTTTTCATTCACGAGCCTCGGGCTCTCTGAGACACGCGCGCGTCAGCTCGAAAAAGCAGGGTTTACTGCCCCCACGCCGATTCAGGCGCAGGCGATTCCCCATTTGCTATCGGGACGCGATGTGGTGGGACTCGCGCAAACCGGGACGGGTAAAACAGCAGCATTTTCGTTGCCGATCCTGGAGCAAATTGATCCCAATAATTCCGCTGTGCAGGCGCTGATTCTAACCCCGACGCGCGAACTCGCCGTTCAGGTGTATCAAGCAATTCACGATATGAATGAGGATCGCCGCATTAAAGTGCTGGCTGTATATGGCGGACAGGCCATTGATCTGCAACTAAGCAAGCTGCGCCGAGGAGTGCAAGTTGTAGTAGGCACACCCGGGCGGGTGATCGATCTGCTGAATCGCGGTGACCTGCGCCTGAATCAAGTGAACTGGCTAGTGCTGGATGAAGCCGACGAGATGCTCAACATGGGCTTCATTCAAGATGTGGAGAAAATCCTCAGTCAGTCCCCCCCAGAGCGGCAGACGGCGTTTTTCTCTGCCACGATGGAGTCGTCCATTCGGGAACTGGCGGCAAAGTTTTTGCGATCGCCCATCACCGTCAGCATTGAACAGCCAAAGGCGGCTCCTACTCGAATCAACCAGGTGGCCTATATGGTGCCCCGAGGCTGGAGCAAGGCCCGCGCCCTGCAGCCCATCATGGAACTTCAAGCGCCAGAATCGGCACTCATTTTTGTGCGCACTCGTAAGACTGCGGCAGATTTGACTCGCCAACTGCAGGCCGCAGGCTACAGCGTCGATGAGTATCATGGCGACTTAAGCCAAGCCCAGCGAGAACGGCTATTGCTCCGATTCCGTCAGCGGCAGGTGCGTTGGGTGGTTGCCACCGACATCGCTGCGCGGGGGTTGCATGTTGATGACCTCAGCCATGTGGTGAATTTCGATATGCCCGACAGCGTTGAAAGCTATGTTCACCGCATTGGGCGGACTGGCCGCGCTGGAAAGGAAGGTACCGCCATTTCGCTGGTGTTGCCGTTTGATCGCCGCAAACTGCGCGACATCGAACACCACATTCGTCAGCGGTTGGAGATCGGAGACATTCCGACACGGGCTGAGATTGAAGCCCGCCATTTGGAAACACTACAGTCGCAATTGCGGGAAGCACTGGGGGGCGATCGCCTAGCCTCGTTCCTTCCCATCGCGACTGAACTTAGCGAAGAATACGACATGCGGGCGATCGCCGCAGCGGCCCTACAGATGGCCTACGACGAAACCCGCCCTGCCTGGACACGGCAAGAGCAAAGCTGGGTCGACGAAGATAAGCAGCAGCGTAATTCAGAAGCACCCAAACTGCGGCCTGGTAGTCGGTCTAAGCCAAACAAGCGATCGCGCCCTTCTTCAAACAATCGCTCCACTCCTTCACCTCGCGGCTAGCAGCACAGTGTGCGATAGGCTGAGCGCCTCATCTAGAGTTCAGCACAGTCTAAGCTCTGGATGAGGTTCAAAGGGTTGGAGCAGTGCCAAAGGGTTTGGTACATGTGCATCCACTGGGTTGCCAAGCCAGCTTGAACCAAACGCAAAAACGTTGCGTTGTTTCCTGGCTAGTGGTTCGCAGAGAATAACAATGTGCGGCGGGGCTAAGCCTCGCCGCATAATTGCATTAAACCTGCAAAAAGTTTGGTTTTTGTATAAGCGGCGCGGAGTTTGATAAAAGCTTCGCTTGAGGTAAAACCCAAAATGTGCAGCAGAACATTTCTGCATTGGCCGTCTGATCAATTAAGTAAAACGGTAATAGCGGAAGAATGTAAATGCCTTAAACTGTGCTGCTTGCTACGCGGTAATGCGGTTTGGCGTTAGTTCAGCCTTGCGCTACAAAACTACAGTATCTAAACGCAAAAGGAAGCTTGCATCATTTGCAAGCTCCCTTTTTTTAGGATTTGGTTCTACAACAAGAACTGGGCTAGGCTCTATTTAACGTCAGTTTGGGTTAAGAGGGTTTTGGGGCATCGCGCGTCGCGCGATGCCCCAAAACCCTTAATGTGCCGTGCGCGTCGCGCACGGCACATTAAGGGTTTGAGCTTATCCCGAACTCAGGTTATTTAAAATTAAGCTTGCTGCCACAGTCGCAGCACTTGCTCAGGCAGCCATTCGGCAATTTCCTGAATGCGCTCGTCTGAAAGCTCAGCCTTGGTCGCAGTAAAAACAGCACTTACGGCTTGCTCACGATCAATGTTCCGGGGCAGCCCACCTTCGTTTGCAACACGGAATAAAAATCGATCAGAGTCGATTTTGAAGATCCCCGGCCCTTGCCAGGGTGGACGCACCCGGCTGAGGAAGCTAACAATCGGGTTGGTGTCGTGCCAGAGCTGTGCAACGTCCATTTGGAGCGCTTTGTCGTCAGTCGGCATGACTTCCCCTTGTAGCTCAGACTCCACACGATCTGAGGCCTCAGTGGTCATCAGATCACGCATTACGCGAAACACGACTTCGGTAAAGTCTCGAGCGTCATACAAGTCAGCAAATCCGCCTTTGACAGCAACCTGCTCTAGAAATGAACGGTGCTCGTCAGCAATAACAGCTCTTGGATCTTCTACTTCCGTGGGATCAATTTCTGGAATGACTTTTACAGGTTTATCAGACATAAAAATATAGTTGCCTCTGCTTACATTTAGCGTTGTGGATAGGTTTGGATATACCGGCTCTTTAAACTGTGGCGTTGCCATCCGAGCCAACCGATGATTCACAGGCTCTTAATTTTCAGAATCGGTATTCAGCGTTACCTATATATTCTCAGCCTGCCATAGTGTCTAGGAAGCTGAATCCTCCCCAAGTTCCAACTAGTTGAAGGTTCTCTGTATCTATAGCTGTAGTCTTTAGCTGGAGCCCTTGGTCTGACGTGGGCGATCGCCCTAACTCTTTCTGCCACTACTGCGGCAATACGTTGTCCCTGAGCCACGCCGCGTCGAGCGATCGCCCCTATCATCTCAACGGCGATCGCGCCTACACATCCATCGCAACTCCGTGCAGGTGAATCGCACCAGGTCTGTGGTCTAATGGCAATGGACGGCAATGGATCGAGTAGTGGTGTCCTATGCGCTCTGATGAAGAAATTTCCCACTTGGCGAATTTGATGCCAGCGTCGGGGCGAATGTATTGCAAGATTATAGATCGCCCGTCGCAGCGGGGCGTGATTGCGGCTGACTTGCCCAAGCCCTGGCAGCAAAGTCGGCCTGTTTTTATCAACTTTGATCTATGGCAGGAGTTGCCTCGGTCTCAGCGAGATATGCTGTTCCTCCGCACGGTGTGCTGGGCCACCACTACCCAGCTTCTAAAGCTGAACTGGCGACAAGGGGCGATCGCCCTTGGCCTATTGGGGACGGCGGTAGAACTGGCGCAGCGCGATGTGATGGGCGTGATGGTGGGTGCGGGGCTGACGGCTTGGGCGGGCTACCAGGTGTGGAAGGGCACTCGCAGCTCTGCGCGTGAGATTGAAGCCGATGAAGGGGCGATCGCGATCGCCAAACTGCGCGGCTATGACGAACAAGCCGCTGCCCGCGCGTTGCTAGCCGCAATCGAAACTGTGTCCAGCATCGAAAACCGGGTTGGGCTAGATTTTGTAGAACTGCTGCGCTGCCAAAATCTCCGCACGATCGCGGGGTTGTCTTCTGTTGAGGTGCCGCTTGATTTGCGCCAACCTTAATCAGCAGGTTTAGCGAGAAGAACCAAAAATCAGTGAGGGGATGTTTACTTGGTAAACATCCCCTCACTGATGTAACTGATAGTGGGTTGTTGATATTGAGTCAAAACCTAGAAGCGCACGCGCCCAACGGTGAGCAGTTGATAGCCCGACACCATGGCGATCGCCGCCAAAAAGAATGACCATAGGCTAGTCGGTTGCAAAACCAAACCGCCGCTCAAAAACGCCATCAGAATCCCCAGCCCTACCAGCACCCAACCCAGGTGTTTGACGCTGCGGCGACCCAGAACCAGCACCAACACACCCGATAACGTGGCCAACACTGACCCCGTCGCCGGGATGCCGCGCCACCAATAGTACGCAGAATAACGAGTGGTGAAGATGATGTTTTGCCCGAGGAAATAAACCCCGGCGAAAATCAACGCTAACCCGAGCAGTTTAATCAAAAGGCGCATGGCAATGCTCAATGTCGTGGATGAATGAATCAGGCGTAGCAGGATAGCAGGCGATCGCCCAGCGTGTCTTACACTGCATTGATGCAATCGCCACGGCTGCACTGACTTCCCTTATAAATTCAGGATGCCCAGCCTAGATTCCGGATCTGCGCTTGCGCGAATTCTGTTTAGCGGTGTTGAACCCGCAAGGTCGGTTGGATTTCGTCTAGTTGTTTATCACTCAGTCAACGTCAGCTTGGGGCAACCGATTTTTGGGACATCTTCCCAAAGGATTTGAGCTGATCCCGAACTCAGGGTTAGTCAATACTGCGGCGTTGAAGATAGGGCGATCGCCGCTGCCCCCACCGCACCAGCGACACCACTAGCCAGACAAACAGCAGCAGTTCTGTAGTTTGAAAAATGCGAGTGAGCAGCGTAGCGCTGATAATTTGCTCTGTGGCGGTGCTGCCTAACCAGCGAAATGTGTCGGGTGTGGTGAGACGACTCAGCCAAGTGCCCGACGATTGGGGCGCGACCAGCCACGACAGCAGATAAAACCCTAGGTACATCAGCGCCGCCGGTCGCCTCGTCCAGCGATAGACCCAGACCAAAGCGGCGATCGCCCCAACGCTCAGCACCAGCTCATACACACTTGCAAAAACACCCAGCATTCCCTGATTCCTTATCGGAGAACATGACCATCTCCCGTGCAGCATACCCCTGCAGCATAGCGGCATTGCTCTGGCACTGCCGTCTGCCTGCTTATAGATTGAACCGCTCCCCATCCATGACGAATAGCCAGGGCTATGACGAGCTAACGTGCAAATCCCACGCCTTCATTTTGCCGGGGTTCATCAACCCATGCGGATCGACCGCCTGCTTAAAGGCCAGCTGCACCGGGTCAACCGTCTTGCGACCGCCATCTTCCAAAATATAGGTGTGGGGATTTGCGATGAACGCGCCCTGATCTTCGTGGTATTTGATAATGTCGGCCAGCCGCTCAGGAGTGCTGTAGCGCACGATTTGCAGCGCTGCCGGAGCCACCTTGCCCTGAATGCGAATGAATTCCAAATGCATCATCACCTCATCGCCAAAGTGATGATACATGTGCTCTAGCAGCTTTAGCTCTGCATCATAGGGGAACAGTGTTTGTAGGTACGTTAGGCTGGGATCAACGCTGCGGGCATGCAGCGTGGTGTGATTCCAGGTAAACTCCAGCAGCATCGTACCCTTGCTGGCCTCCTGCGCCGATTTTTGGTAGCAAATCTCGCCACCCCACTGGTTTACGAGTTCCGCAAACGCTTCTAGCGAGGGCTCTGCAATCATTAGCAAGGCCACATGCTTGCCAGGAGGAATCACGCTACGGAAGGGCGCGAAGTAAGCCGGGATTGGGTCCGCGCAGATAGAAACGAGCTTTTTAATGATGCCGTCTGACTCCCCTAACTGTTGAGCAAAACGAGCTGAGGTCATAAAGTCATCAAAGGCCACCATCACATCCGCCCAGGGATATGCTGGGCCGAGGGGCACCTCTAGTTCGGTGATGATGCCATTGGTGCCATAGGCGTGGTTAGCTTTTTGGATGTCGTCGCCGCGCAATTCTACGATGCGGGGTTCCGCTTCCATGGTGACGACGCGCAGCGCCTGCACATTGCCGCGATCGCGCAACTGCCCATAGGTGATGGAGCCAATGCCGCCGCTGCCGCCGCTGATAAAGCCCCCCACAGTGGCGGTGCGATAGGTTGAGGGCGCCATGCGAATTTCCCAGCCGATGTCGCGGGTCTGCTTGTCTAGCTGGGCCAGCCGCACCCCGGGTTCTACGCAGGCCATCCCAGGTTTGATCCACTTCACGGCTTGCATTTTTGACAGATCTAAAATGACGCCGCCTTGAAGCGGAATGCACTGACCATAGTTGCCTGTGCCTGCGCCCCGCACCGTGAGGGGAATGCGCTGCTGCACACAGGCTTTGACGGTGGCAATGATGTCGGTTTCGCTCGTGGGGCGCACGACCACATCGCCCACTTTATCCTCTAGCTGCGCGACCAAAATGGGGCTATAGGTGTAGTAGTCTTTAGAGAGTTTGGCAACCTGGGCCGCATCGCGGATGAGTTCAATGCCGTCGATGGCTTGGGCAAATGCATCCCAATTAATCGAAGAGGTGGAGGAAACCGGAGTAGCTGTCATGGTTGTCGTTAAGATTGGCAGGTATGGGGGGTAGCGTTGGGCAGCGGGTTTCGTCGCCGAGTTTGAAAGCTGGAGCGCAGAAGGCATCCAAAATGGGATAGAGGGGCGATCGCCCCTCTATCAGCCGAGTGATTGAGCCGAGTGATACAGCTCAGTGATCCAGTCGAGTTAATTCGAGTTAATTAGTCTAGTTTCAATCTATCGCTCTTCCTTGCTCCTCGACTGAACTCTACATTACAGCTCCACATCTGCGCCTATGATACGCATCCCCGCATCTCCCTCCGTTCAGGCTGCTAAGATAGGCTGCAACCAGGGTGCAGATTCTTCGAGTCTGGCTGAATGGGGTAGTTGAGCACCGCCATGACATCAACATCGGTCAAACGCTATTGGGTCGCACTCGATCGCCATAAGTGGGCGGGGTTGAGTGGCTTTGCGCTGGTGCTAGGGCTATCGGCGATCGCTATGTTGCGGCCTGCACCGCCAGCGCGGTATGAAGCGCGGGGCCAACTCAGCTATTTGCCGCCCCCCGTGACGGTGAGCCAAACCAACACCGCCCTGCAACAAGGGCAAGTGGTCACCCCAGAGGTGCTGCTGTCGAGCTTCGTGATCGATTCAGTGATTCAAAAGCTGCAGGATCAAAACATCAGCGCTGACACTGAAACCCTTCGCACCAATACTGAAATTATTGCCGCGGGGAGCCGCAGCGGCGGAGAGCGATCGTCTGAAGATATCAGCGGGCAGCGGGTGGTGGTGACCTATCAAGACAGCAACGAGCGCACCGCCCAGGTCACGCTTACGTTGTTGATGGAGACCATGATTGAACAGAGTCGCCTGTTCAACACCCGGCAAATTCAGCGCATTATCCTAAACTTGAACGATTTGCTACCCCAAGTCACGCAGGAATTACGGCTGGCCGAAGAGGATTTGGAGCGCTACATTCGGGTAGAAGGCCCCACCTTGCAATCGGCTCAAGACGGACAGGTGATCAGCGGCATCACCACTAGCCAGCAGCAGCAGCGCCAAATTCAGCTTAACTTAGAGACTATTGATGCCCAGATTCAGAGCCTGCAATCTCGGCTGGGTCTAAATGCGGACGAAGCCTACGCAGCTTCCGCCTTGAGTGCTGACCCTATCATTGCGGATCTGCGCTCCAAGCTCTACCAAAATGAAACCCAACTTCAGGTGCTGTCGCAAACCCTGCGGCCTGAGCATCCCACCATGGCAGAACTGCGAAATCAGCAAGTGGCTTTTGAGCAACTGTTGCAGCAGCGGGTGCGTGAGGTGGTGGGCGGGCGGCTGGTGGGGGTGTCTACCCCTGTGGATGTGATTCGCCAAAATAGCAGCCTTGACCCGGCGCGGCAGCAATTAGCCAACACGTTAGTCAATCTGCAAACCCAGCGCGAAACGCTCGTGCAGCAGGCCAACTCCTTTGCTGAGTCAGAACAGCAGCTCCGGCAAGACTATGCCCAAATTCCCAACAAGCAGCTAGAGCAGGCTCGGCTAGAGCAGCAGGTGGCGCTGAAGCGCAACTTCTATGATCAGATTCAGTCGCGGCTGGCCGATGCGCAACTGGCGGAGGAGGAAACGGTCGGCAGTCTAGTGCCGTTTCAGCCGCCGCAGACCGAGTTGGTAACTGATCCTGAGCGGGATACGCTGCTGATTTTGCTGGGAGGCAGCATGGTCGGGCTGCTGGTGGGGGCCGGGTTAGTGCTGCTGCTCGACTCTCTGGATGCGACCTTCTATACCCAGCAAGATTTGCAATTGGCGTTGCGTCAGCGCGAAATTCCGCTATTGGGCTTGCTGCCCGCATTGCCTGCGGCTGAAGACGAGGCTGACTTGCCGCTGGTTCTAGATCTAGACTCTCCGCTGCAAGAGGCCTATGAGCGGCTGCGGGTGAATGTGCGACGGCTGGTGGCCAACCGTCCGACTAAGTTGGTGGTGCTCACCAGTTTGTTGGAGGGTGAGGGCAAAACCGTGACGGCCTATAATTTGGCGATCGCCTCTGCGGCTGCGGGCAAGCGCACCCTGCTGATTGAGGCCGATTTGCGATCGCCCTCCCAGGCCCATGTTCTGGGCATCATGCCCAATCCTGACAACGCGCTAGAGCCGCTGCGCTACTACGGACGCAGCGAGTTTAGCCTAGCGCCAGCGGTGGCCAATCTCTATGTGTTGCCTAGCCCTGGCCCCAAGCGGCAGGCGGCAGCAATTCTCGACTCTAGCGAACTGCGGCAGCTATTGAACGACGCACGCGGGCGGTTTGATCTCGTGGTGATCGATACACCTGCGCTGAGTCAATATAACGATGCGCTGCTGATTGAACCGCACACTGACGGTTTAATTTTGGTAACCCGCCCTGGCTATACCGAAGAGACGCTACTCACCGATGCCATCGACCAGTTTGTCGAGTCTGAGGATTTGCAATTTCTGGGAGCCGTGATCAACGATGCCGATGAGGATGGCCCACTCTCTGACCCTGACGAGTTATGGGAACCGTCTCGCATTCCGCAGCCGCAGGCGCGAGAAGCGTCGCTAGCGCGCTATGCGCTGTGGCAACGAGGGCGGCTGGCCCCCTAATTTCATGTGAGGAGACGCAGTATGGCGAAAAACAAGGAAGGCGTAAAAGAGGGCGATCGCCTGGTGTGGCAAGAGTTTGGCACCGGCAATAGTGCAGCCACCCAGCGCCCTGTTCAGGAACTGCCGCCCCAACAACAGCAGATTCGCGTGCAGGCGACGCGCAAGGGGCGCGGCGGCAAAACCGTAACGGTGATCACTGGGTTTCAGCTTGCGCCAGAGTCTTTAACCGCCTTAATGAAGCAGCTCAAATCCAAGTGTGGCGCAGGCGGCACCGTGCGCGAGGGCAACATCGAAATTCAGGGCGACCATACCCAAACCCTCTGCCAGCAATTGCTGGCGTTGGGCTATCCCACGAAGATCAGCGGCGGTTGATGCTGCTAGCGCGATAAATCCCCCATTGAATGACGCATCGCGTTAGCATTTTGGTACTACTGCGGGATGGTTAGAGGCATGGTGGCTGCAACGGCTGGAATTGATTGGCGGGCGATCGCCCAAGACTTTGCTCAGATTGTAGGCGATCGCCATGTGGTGCAGCGACGCGAAGAACTGTTGGTGTATGAGTGCGACGGACTCACCAGCTATCGCCAGCGTCCGGCCCTGGTGGTGCTGCCCCGCACCACAGAAGAGGTGGCGCAGATTATCAAGGTATGCGATCGCCACCACATCCCCTTTGTCGCGCGTGGGTCAGGCACGGGGCTCTCCGGTGGGGCGCTGCCGCTACAAGATTCAGTCCTGATCGTCACCGCCCGCATGAACCAGATTCTCGATCTGGATCTAGAAAACCAGCGCGTCGTGGTGCAGCCCGGCGTGATCAACAACTGGGTCACGCAGGCCGTCAGCGGCGGTGGTTTCTTCTACGCCCCTGATCCCTCCAGCCAAATCATTTGCTCCATCGGCGGCAACGTTGCCGAAAACTCTGGCGGCGTTCACTGCCTAAAGTATGGCGTCACCACAAACCATGTCCTTGGGCTCAAAATTGTGCTGCCCACTGGAAACATCATCGACACTGGCAGCAAGATTCCCGATATGCCAGGGTATGACCTAACCGGACTGTTTGTGGGGTCTGAGGGCACCCTGGGCATCGCCACCGAGATCACCCTCCGCATTGTTAAAGCACCCGAGGCCATCCATGTGCTGCTGGCAGACTTCACCACCGTAGAAGCCTCAGGGCAAACCGTCTCTGACGTGATTAGCGCTGGGGTGCTGCCCGCCGGTATGGAAATTATGGACAACTTCAGCATCAACGCGGTAGAAAATGTAGTCACCACGGCCTGCTATCCGCGCGATGCCGCCGCTATTTTGCTGATTGAACTGGATGGGCTAGAGACAGAAGTCGCCGCAAACAGCCAGCGCGTCGAGGCTATATGTCGGCAAAACGGCGCGCGCAGCATCCGCACCGCCATCGACCTGCAAGAGCGGCTAACCCTGTGGAAAGGTCGCAAAGCGGCCTTTGCTGCAGTCGGGCAAATTAGCCCCGATTACTATGTGCAGGATGGCGTCATTCCCCGCACTCAGTTGCCCTATGTGCTGCGTGAAATCGAAGCCCTGAGTCAGCAGCATGGCTACCGCGTCGCCAACGTCTTCCACGCAGGAGACGGCAACCTGCACCCGCTGATTCTCTACGACAACGCCGTACCGGGAGAGTTAGAGAAGGTGGAAGACCTAGGCGGCGATATCCTCAAGCTCTGTGTGGCGGTAGGGGGCAGCATTTCGGGTGAGCACGGCATTGGGGCCGATAAGCGCTGCTACATGCCTGCCATGTTCTCTGAAACAGATATGGATACCATGCAGCTCGTGCGCCAAGTCTTTGATCCCCAGCGCATTGCCAATCCTGACAAGCTGTTTCCCACGCCTCGCACTTGTGGCGAAGCAGCCCGTGCCCGAGCACAGCAGCACTTCTCCGATGTAGAGCGGTATTGATCGATCCCAAAGCAAGCGGTTTGGTAGGGACGCCCGTTAAAGCTCAAATTCTGCACCATTAATCCGCACCATTAAAGAGTTGAAATGTCTGTCGGCAGAAGAGACGCAGTTGCTCAGCGATATCGTCTTTAGGCTGTTTTGCGCCCTCAAACTGCCATTGCGCAATGGTGGAAAGTCGCCACTGTTCCCCTTGGTGGCTAAAGCCTGCCACTTCTAGCCCCACCGTGCGACGGAGTTGCGTTTGCGGGTCACTAAAGAGCCGAATCTGTACCAGCATCGAGCGGCACTGATATCGGGGGCTCCATCCGGGCAGGTGAAAGCCAATGTCGATAGAGTCAGGATCGACCAACTCGCGGGTGTCTGGATCGTTGGCCCAGGGCTTGAGATCCGTATTGACATCAGGAAACTGTGCTTTAAACAGGCCCACTACAGATGCAATTTTTGTGGTGCTTTCTAGACTATTTGCTTGCTCTGCCGCGTTCACGCCCTCCACTCCTACCGAATCCACTGCTGCCCAAAATACCCAAAATGCCCAAAACGCCAGCGTACGTAGGTTCTAACGTTGTAACGTGTATTCTGCATCAGGTCAACGCGCTCGACCGTGCCAGTTGACACGGTTTCTGGATGAACTGGCGCTTTTCCCATAACGCTTTAAAGTTTTGGTGGGTGTTTGGCTTAGGGTGTCCCACCGTAGGCTAATCAAACTCACGGGTTGCTAAAACGTGAGAAGGCATGGCGATCGCCCCCATCATCTCTGCGGCTTCTACCACGCGAATGATGCCGAGCCACAGCGCCAGCGCCCCAATCAGACCGATCGCCAGCGTCACCGCATTGCTAGCCGATTCAAAGGCGGCCTCGGTGAGCTTGGGCATGCGGCCACTAAAGGCGGCGATCGCCGTAGAGGCCACAATCATAAAGAGCTAGATACCATTCAGGGGAGGGCTTGTCTGTTTCATCGCAGATTCATTGCAGTCAGACGATAATCGATCTCCCCAAACCATACCGCCCAGTGCACTGAATCCATCAACAATCCCTAAATCAAGCCCGCAAATCAAGCCCGCAAATCAAGCTCGCAAATCAAGTCGGACGATCGGGATTGCGGCGGGGCGAGGGTTGCGGTTTAGAGAGGGGCGATCGGGAACTGCTCTAGAGCAAAGCGCATTGGGAGACGCCCCACGGCCTCCCGGCAATTGAATCTTTGTGTAGATGCTTACACCGGCACGTCTACCCAGCGACCCTGCTCGTGAGACTGGTGGGTTAAATCCATCAGCAGTTGCGAATAGACGCCTTCTCGCAGCGATGGCGCTGGATACTGACCACTATCCATGCTGTTGACCCAGTGATCCACGACTCGAATAAAGGGCGCAAGCCGCCCATCGGGATAGGTTTTAGGAAAATCAAGGCGACTCGGAATCTCTACTGTGATCAGGGGTTGACCTGCCAGTGCTGCCCACAGCTGAAACCCATGCACATAATCGGTTTGGTTGCCACTGCCCAGCACCAACGTGCCGCGATCGCCATACACCTCCACCCAGTGCCCCCGACCTTGATAGGTCACGGCGCTCAGTGTCACCTGGCAAGGGGTGCCATCTGCCATCTCCAGCAAAATATTGGCGGTATCATCCGCATCCACAGACTTGCCTGCACCCGTCTCGGGATCAGGCCGGGTTGTGATGGTGGTGCTGAGGCGCCCACACAAGCGCCGCGCAGGGCCAAACAGCCAGCTAATGTAGTCAAAGGTATGGGAACCCAACGCCCCCAGCGCACCGCCGCCTTGATCTTTGCGGGCATACCAGTTCCAGGGGCGGCTGGCATCCGCACGACCCGACACCAGCCAATCAATTTTGATCAGCCGAGGCTGCCCCACATAGCCCTCCATCAAGAGTTCTGACAGCCGTTGCCAAGCCGGGACAAACCGAAACTCAAAGTCCATTGCGGTGGCAACCTGTTTGGCTTGGGCTAGATCCAGCAGGGTGTGGGCTTCTGCTGCAGACAGCGCCGTCGGTTTTTCTAACAGCACATGCTTGCCTGCATTCAGCACCGTCTGGGCCTGCTCAAAGTGCAAAAACGGCGGCGTGGCAATGCTCACCGCTTGCACCTCGGGGTGTTGCACCAGTTCTTCTACGCTGGTGAACGCGTGGGGAATAGTGTGGGTGGCGGCGATCGCCCTGGCCTTATCAGCATCTCGATGCTGCACGGCCACCACCTGAGTGCGATGATGAGCCTGCAACCCCGGAATGTGGATTTTCTGACCAAACCCTGTGCCGATCACCCCAACGCCCCAACATGCCTCTGCCATGGCTGCCTTTCCTCTCGTTCATTGCCCCTCATGCTACACCTGTGCGGTATTCCTGTGCGCAAGCGAGCCTAAGACTCATCCCTCACCCCAGCTACCACGACTCAATCCGCTACAACAATCCCCGATATCGAATGAACAGGAGGATCGCCGCCCAAGAGCCTAGCGCCACCTTCACCGCCACCAAAATATTCAGCAGCGGAATCCAGCCCCCGCTGACCAGCGTGCCAAGCTGGCCGTGGGGCAGCTCTATCCCTACCAGAGTAAACACCGCCAGCAGCATAAAAATGAGCACCGACACCTTTTCCCAAGTAGCCGCGTGCCAGCGTTGGTAGATTGATTCCATATAGGTAGCCGAGGAGGTGATCGCAATGAGTCCGATTGCGGTACCACCTGCAACCCCCGCCGCAAACCCCCCGCCGGGGCTCAAGTGTCCGCGAATTGCCAGCTCGATCGCTACCAGCGCTGCGATCGTAGCGCCCAGCCGCGCCAGCACAATGGAAGGATTGTCGGTGAACTGATAGACCGTACTAGAAGGTTGTTCATCCGCCAGCATAAATCGAACGCCCATAATGGCGATGGTGAACACCACCACCTCAAAGATGGTGTCAAAGATTCGGTTCCGAAAAATAATGCCAGACACCGTATTGGGCACGCCACTATCCTGCACAACCGTCTCAACGATGGAGATTTCTGCTAGATCAACCATGGGATTGGGAAACACCAGCAGCTTGATATAGACGGCCAAGCTGGCTGCAATATAGAGCCATTTCATGACTGCACCTCCATAGAAGGGGGCGGCTCTACGGCGGCGGATGGATCATGCGGCAGATGAGTCTGCGGATTGCTCTTAAGGGTTAGATAGTCCAAGCTCGCAACGTCCGAGGGCAATACCGGCTGAAGAATCTCATAGAGGCGCTGAATTCGAGTCTGGAGCTGATAGCGACGGGGTGGCGTGTGCGACCGGGACGGATGCCCCGAGTGCTGCCCCGAAGACTGTCCCGAAGACTGTCCAAGAGGCTGCCCCGACGAATGCCCCGTCAAAGAATCGGGGGGCTGCGACGCCGCGATGGCTGTGGCTGAGGGCAGCAGAATGGTGTGCACATCTTTTGTAACGAGTGCTGCCTGTAGCGCTTGAGGATCTGGATAGGCCACTAGCTCAAGACGCATGTGGTATTGGCGCAGGGCTTGGCGCAGGGCCGAGAGCACGGGGGTAGCGGCAGGTAGAGGTTGGGGATAATCGGCCACGGGCGATCGCTCTGGCAGCGCCTCCTCCAACACGCCCAACCGCATTCGCAGCGACGACCGAACGGCGATCGCATAGAGCGTAATCGACAACATGGTGCCCACCAGAGCCTCAGTCAGCGCCACGTCTGCTGCGCCAAACAGTGCATAGACCAGCGCGGCCACCGCGCCCAAAATACCGCGAATGACCAGAGCATGGTAGGGATTCACCTGCGTGACCAGCATGCAGGCGGTGATGGGCAACAGCATGGCAATAGCCAGCACATAGGCATCCACAGAAAGGTCAGTCGAAAAATTAGCCACGATTCCCCCCCGAGCTTGAACAGTAGGCCAGCACATACCCCAACACCGTATTCCAAATCGCCAGAGAAATCAGCGCCAGCAGCAGCAGCGGCCACTCACTGGGAATTCGCAGCAGCAGGCCCGCAATAATGCTGATCGAGCCCAGCGTGTCTGAAACCGATAGGCTATGAAGTTTAAACAGAACAGAGCGATCGCCCAACAGCGGCAGGGTTCCCCACATCCAAAACACCAGACCCAGACCCATTAGGCTGTAACTTACGATGTCCATCATGGCGCTATCATCCTTCATTCATGCGTCTGAGCACGTGGGCCAGCAGCATCAATGCAGCATTGCCCACGCTAAGAATCAGCACCCCCACCACGCCGATCATCCAATCATCTCGCAAGACCGAAATCACCAAAATCATGATGGATGTTTTAGTGGCAATACTGGCAAACGCCAACATTCGTTGCCAAATGTCGTCATCTTGCCAAGCTTCATAGAGCGGGATCAGCAAGATTAAAATCATGGCGATCAAGATCCACTGCATGGGTAGTCTCCAGCATTTGTCTGGGCTAAGGGGGAAAAGCTTGGCACCGGGGAGCGTGATTTTAGAGCAGGCCTGACCTTGGGCAAAACCCGGCTCCGATTAAATTCGACTCAATCATTTGACTTCAAACGACGCTGTGTTCAGCGCTAACACAACAACCAACACCGACGAGGCTTAGCGCAGCTACTGCTCAAACTCATGTCGGGATCGAGGTAGCTGACTGGGCCTGCGGCTGACTCGATGCACGGTATACCAGCCGTCGTCGTGATATTTCAACACAATTGTTTTGGGCGTAAACGTGATCAGAAAAATATCCAGAAAAATCAGCCCAGGGGTGCGGTTTGGTTTAACTCGCTCCATCACCACGGTCTCTCGACGGTGAGGCCGCAGCATCATCTCTAGCGCTTCAAAATAGGCCTGGGGGATGGCGACGACGATTTCCCATAGGGTGTGTAACCAGTCTTTGAGCACGGCGGGTGCGGTGTAGCGTCGGGGCAAGAGCAGCGCCACACATAGACCAATGACAATATTGGCGAGGCTGGCATCCGCCGTTAACAAAAACCAGATGACCAATCGCAAGATTAAATCCAGATATCCAATCATGTGAGCACCATCCAAAACAATGCAGCCAACATCAGACTCATCGCACCAATCAAATGCTCGAGGGTTTCAGCCCCTCGGGGTATTCGCAACGTCACTGTTTGAAGGGTGAAGTAGTAGATCAGACCGCCCAGCCCAAGAGTGCCCAGCGCTTTGACAAGATTGGCACCGGTATAACTGTCGAGAGAGGTGCCATTGGCGACCACCAACCCACTCAGCAGCAGCCCCAGCGCTGTCCATAGCTCAGCGGGCCGGGCCCTAGGTGAGGGCAGACTGTCCCCCTTGTCCGGCCAAGATGATGACGGTAAGAATAGGAATTTGGACATGAGGATAGCGGTGCCAACGGCGGCCCCATTCAGGGCGATCGCCCGCCACCCCACAAGCCCCTTTAGGGTCAACGCCTTTGCCCCAAAGCCCGCAAACAGCGGCATCCCAGCAATAGACAGCGCGGCGATCGCCATAGCTATCCAGAGCGATCGCCCCATCGGATTCTGGCGCAACGATTGAAAACTGCGGCTGGGCAAATTTCCGGCAATTAAAAACAGTGCTGCCTTGGCTAGCCCATGGGTCAGCGCATAGGTGCCCGCCGCTGCCGGAGCCACCAGCAAAAACCCCATTTGAGACAGCGTGCTAGACGCGAGCAGCCGCTTCGTGTCGGTTTCTACCAAGGCATAGCCGACCCCCAGCAGCGCAGCCCCCGCCCCAAACACCGTCACAACGGGAGCCAGATCCTCTACCAGCAGCGCACAGCGCACCAGCGGAAACACCCCGGCCTTGATCACCACCCCCGACAGCAGTGCCGACACGGGCGTTTCGGCTTCGGCATGGGTGAGCGGCAGCCACAACCCAGAGACAAAAATGCCGCCCTTGGTTAGCAGCCCCAACACGATGAGGGCGATCGCCTCCGTCGGTGCCCGTCCCAATCCTGCAAACGCAAATGAATGATTCGACTGATACACCAACACAGCCCCAATCAGGTAGAACAGCATGGCCGTATTGCTGATGAACAAATAGCGCAGGCCCACCCAAATCGCCCGGTCAGCCCGAGAATAGGCAATCAACAAAAACGTGGCGATGCTAATCACCTCCAGCGCCACATACAAGCTGATGAAGTCTGCACAGATAAACGCTGAATTCACACTGCCGTGCAGAATAACGACCTGGGTAAAAAAGAAGGCAGACTTATCCGTCGGCCAGCAGTAGAGAATCACCGCTGCCGTCACCACCGCATTGGTCAAAATAAAGAATCCGCTGAGAGAATCTATCATCAGCGTGACCCCAAAATTGCCCAGCAGTTGCAGCGTCACCGTGGCCGGGTCAAGCAGGCAATAGAACCCATATCCGCCAGACAGCAGCGCCATCCCCAATGCCAGGTGACGCGCTAACCGAGGCAGCAGATAAATACTGAACCCCAGAAAAAATGGCAGGGTGATCCAGCCGATCGTGATCGGGCTCATGGCGTGTTGTTCCTCTCGATTTCATCGATTTCCAACGTTGGGGTATCGCGCGCCAGCTTCATTGTGCCGACCAGCATCAGCGCCTGAATCGAGAAGCCAATCACGATCGCCGTTAGAATAACCGCCTGAGGCACCGGGTCAGCATAGGCTACAGGCTCACCCCGCCCCGATGCAATGGGCGTAAACCACCCCCCTCGGGCCGCCACGAGCACATAGCACGCAATCACCCCGGTGCTCATCACGTCCATCGCGATGATTTTCATCATCAAATTCTTCTTCAAAATGATGCCTAAGAAGCCACAGAACACCGTGGCAAAAACGCAGGCTTCTAAAACACTATCCATGGTCTTTTACTCATTGTGCTGGGGCGATCGCCCAAATCCTTCAGCCTCAACCAAACACCTCATCCCAACTCCACAAACCACTCAATTCAATTCCATGAAAGCCCAAGGTGCCTGCCCCAAAAACTCCGGTTGACCCGTTGAGTCATCGACTGCTCAAAGCTGATGATCAAACCTGATAGCAAGTTTGATAGAGACTGCTGAACACAACCTATAGCTGAGCACAACCTATATAGGTTTGCAGTGGATGTATAGTCATTCCATTGGTTCTGGATGAAACCCATCCATGCGAACCGTGACATTGCTACTGCAACATAGCCGCACTTAGAGAGCCGCAAATGATTGCGTTGTCAGAGACCTATCGAGCGTGGAGGGTTGAGCGAAGTCGGTTGCACGTCAGACAGGCGTTGCCTAGGTGCAACTTCTAAGGGAAGACAACCCAATCAGCAGTTCCATTCAGCAGGTACATATTTTCTAGCAAGTCCCCTGCCCTTAGTGGGGCGCAGGTTTTCATGTTGTGGCAGGTGCATCATAATCAAGCCTGGCGTCAATGGATGGAGACGCCATAATCATATCGACTGCTTGCTTCAAGGCCTCGCCCCGGTCTGTATGCAAGTGTTGGGGCGGAATGAGATGAAGCACCTTCAACTTGTCTAGCCGCTGCCGCGTCTGGCCTGACACGCCCACCAAAAAGACCTGACGCCCTTTTTCCACAGCTTCGCGAATTGCATTTTCTAACGCGAGCGACGCCGTTACGCCCAGATGCGGCACATCGCTCAAATCAAACACGATAGCATCACACGTTTGAATGGCATTGTGCTCCCGTGAGATGGCCTTCGCCACACCAAAAATCATGGGGCCACTGAGCTGAAACAACAACACTCGACCATTCGCCTCATCAAGCCAGCGTTTTTCGTTTGCACTTAGCAGCACGGCATCGTCTGAATCGGTAACAGTTTTGACCGAGCGAGACTGGAACTGGCTCATGCGATCGATTGTCAAAATATTGGCGATAAAGACCCCAATTCCCACAGCCGCAATCAGATCAACCAGCACCGTCAGCAGAATCACTCCATACATAATCAGAGCGCCCTTAACCGACACCTGATGCGCCCGTTTTAAGAAACTCCAGTCAATAATGTCAACCCCAACCTTAAAGGCAATGCCAGCCAAGACAGCGAGGGGGATCACCTCTGTCAGGTTTGCAGCACCCAAAATCACCACCAGCAACACGGCAGCGCGGGTTAGGCCAGAGAGCGCCGTCCGTCCACCTGACTGAATATTCACCACCGTGCCCATCGTGGCGCCCGCTCCTGCAATGCCCCCAAACAGGCCAGACATGACGTTGCCAATTCCTTGCCCAATTAGCTCTTTATCGGAATCATGCTCTGTGCGGGTCAGGCTATCGGCAATAACAGAGGTGAGCAACGCGTCAATGCAACCCAGCATCCCCAACATGGCCGCATCCACCGTCATCAAGCGTAGTTGGTCAACGTTAAAGGTGGGCATCTGCATTGCTGGAAACCCCATTGGAATTTCCCCAATTCGACGAATGTCTAAATCGGGAATCAATATTAATGACACAACCGTACCGAGGATCAGAGCAATCAGCTGCGGCGGCACAAGCCGTTTAATTTTGCCAGGCATGAACCAGATGATGGCAACGGTCATGGCGGCCAGCAGCGTTTCGGCAGGCTGAATATTGGCGAGCAGTTGAGGAATGGATTGGAGGGTGCCAATGACGCCGCCGCGTGGGCTCGCCTGTCCTAGAAACGGGGCAATCTGCAAGATCACCAGAATGATGCCGATGCCAGACATAAAGCCTGAGATCACGGTGTAGGGCATCATCGTCACGTACTTTCCTAGCCGCAGCGCCCCAAACAGGATTTGAAAGACGCCCGCCATCATGACCACAGTGAAGGCCATCGCCAATCCCTGCTCAGGATTGGCGGCGGTCAAATCTGCAATGACGGCTGTCATAACCACGGTCATCGGGCCAGTAGGTTCTGAAATCAGAGTGGGCGTGCCCCCAAACAAGGCGGCAAAAAAGCCAACCAGCACCGCACCCCATAACCCCGATGCAGCACCTGCCCCCGACGCCACACCAAACGCCAAAGCCATGGGCAATGCGATGACAGCAGCTGTAACCCCACCAAAGAGATCACCACGGACATTACGAAAATGAATTCTGTTGGTTATTTGCATGGCTCAATTACCTGGCTTAAAAACGGGCTTAGAAACAGGACTGATTGCAGGTTTTAGACGTTAGACATAAGCCAATGGGGTGGCGGTATTGTTCAAGCTTGGGCTTGACACTTGGGCTTGACACAGTGAAGGAGTGGATGAGCGACCTAAGAACTCTGTTGAACGCGAGTTCGGCACGATAACTCTGCTCTTTTCTCGAAGCAACGTCTTGCGCCCAAATAGACTTGAGTCTATGCATTTCGATATCTGCATTGAACTAAGTCTAGGGGCAAAGCCGTGTGATCACAAGCCTGAGTCTCTACAGATTTTTGATAGGACGGAGCAAGAAAACTTATGGGTTGAGTTTGCAGCTGGATACCCCGAATCAGGGTGATCCCGTCAGGATTGATCGCCATCAACCGCGACGACGATGCGAGGTGATTTTACTGGCGACCGGTGGATTATTTATTGGTCAACGCATTGCAACCGCGCCGGTTTTGGGAGTCCGACAAGGTGCAGGTGCTGCGGCGACAGGTGGGCGATCGCACCACGAAGCTTTTTTGTTGAAGACTAATGTCTGAGGCCTATATCTAAAGCGTATAAAGGGTTACACGGCTAAACCGTGGCCCTAGGCTATGTGTTAACCTAGTAAAGTTGTCAAAAATCGCACATCCGGGCTTTCGGGTGTTCTGGAATTTTAGGTTGGTTTAGTCAGGAAAGCGGGCGATCGCCCTATCTGCCGACGAAGCAACTGCCAGGATGCTACCGGATGGAGGATAAACCCGAAGGAGAAAACGAATGCCTGTTGTTACGCTGGCTCAACTATTAGAGTCCGGGGTTCACTTCGGCCACCAAACGCGCCGCTGGAACCCTAAGATGGCTCCTTATATTTACACCTCGCGCAATGGGGTGCATATTATCGACTTGGTGCAAACCGCCCAGTTGATTGAAGGTGCCTATGACTATGTTCGGACGGCTTCTGAGCAAGGGAAGAAGTTCTTGTTTGTGGGCACGAAGCGCCAAGCCGCTGGCATTGTCGCCCAAGAAGCCTCACGGTGTGGCGCCTACTACGTCAACCAGCGCTGGCTGGGTGGCATGCTCACCAACTGGGCCACCATCAAAACCCGAGTCGATCGGCTCAAAGACCTAGAGCGCCGCGATGAAAGCGGTCAGCTTGATTTGTTGCCCAAGAAGGAAGCCTCTGTGTTGCGACGCGAACTGGAGCGCTTGCAAAAGTATTTGGGTGGCATTAAAGCCATGCGCAAAGTGCCTGACATCGTGGTGATGGTAGACCAACGGCGCGAGTATAACGCCGTGCAAGAATGCCAGAAACTTGGTGTTCCCATCGTGGCACTGCTTGACACCAATTGCGACCCCGACGTAGTGGATATTCCTATCCCTGCGAACGATGACGCCATTCGGTCGATTAAGCTAATTGTGGGGCGGATTGCAGATGCCATCTATGAAGGGCATCATGGTCAGCTCGAAGGCGATGAAGACTTTGTAGATTACGATGGCGCCGAAGACATCGGAGATGACGATGGCGATGAATCTGGCGAAGATGGCAACGCCGAAGGGTAGGCAAGTGATCCGTTTTGAGCTATGAGTTTTGAGGGACTGCTTTCTTAAAACTCAACTCAAATCTGTATACGGGTTAACGCGACCCAAGCCTCGATTGTAGGGTTCTGCGTCGCCTCTGCGGGCGGCTCAGAACCTTAAATTGAAGCCTTGAGTGACGTCGGCCTGCTGAGTTGGGATTTGCAGGATTGCCCCCTAGACCTGAACCCCCCAAACCGTTTTTCATAACTGGGACTTGAGCATCATGGCAGAGGTATCAGCAAAGCTTGTGAAAGAACTGCGCGATCGCACAGGCGCAGGCATGATGGATTGCAAAAAGGCGCTTATTGAAACCGATGGCGACATGGATGCCGCTATGGATTGGTTGCGTCAGAAAGGGCTAGCCGCTGCCGGCAAAAAAGCAGGTAAAGTGACTGCTGAAGGGCTGGTGGGCAGCTATATTCACACGGGTGGCCGAGTGGGTGTGCTGGTTGAAATAAACTGCCAGACTGACTTTGTGGCTAGAAACGAAGCCTTTCAGGCACTGGTGCGCGATATGGCAATGCAAATTGCGGCATGCCCCAATGTGGAATATGTCAGCGTAGAGGCCATTCCATCAGATGTGGTGGAGCGCGAAAAAGCCGTTGAGTCTGGCAAGGACGACCTCGGCAGCAAGCCTGCCGCCGTGCGTGAGAAGATCGTGGCCGGACGGATTGATAAGCGACTCAAAGAGTTGTCTCTAGTCGATCAGCCGTTTATTCGTGACCAGAGCATCAGTGTTGAAGAGCTGCTCAAGCGAACCATCGCTCAACTGGGTGAAAACATTCGAGTACGGCGCTTTGTGCGCTTTGTGATGGGCGAAGGTATTGAGAAGGAAGAGGCTGACTTTGCTGCTGAGGTGGCAGCCCAGACGGGCAAAGCTTCCTAGCGACTGCATGAGCCGTGATGCGGGCTGCATCGGCTAGGGTAGAGGCAGATCAACCGATGCGTTGGTCTGCCTTTGTTGCATGGTCGTCGCATGGTTGAGGGTGCCGTTAGAGCCTGGGGCGATCGCTCGTCTAATCAGGCCAGTTCAACGAGGTGGGGACGCTGCTAGCGTCTTGCATTCCTTTAGGGTTTAGCGTGTTAGAGCCTATGGCTGGAACGGTTGAGCAAATTGAGCAGGATATTGCCAGATTAGAGCAGGCCATTGAGGCGATCGCCCAAGAGTTTGAGCAGCATTATCGGGGCTACTTAACCGATTTGGGCCAGGCCCTTAGCCGTCAGCTTATTTCAGCGGTATTCCACATCTGCACGCAGGACTATCCTGATCGGTTTTTGGCGCTGACGCTGGCGCAGCGGCAAGACTTGCAGCAGCAGGTGCGGGCGTTAGTAACCCGCAGCCAAGCAATCTTGCTGGCCGGTTTGCAGCCGCTTCCATTTGCGGAAGATGAGCCGTTGTCTACAGACGCAGACGCAGAAATCAGCGCAGATGGCGATGAGCCCTCTTACGAGTCTAGATCGGCGTCTGGAATGGCTTCTACCCTATCCGCATCAGAGACCTTATCCTCTGCTGCCTCGGAGGAGCGATCGCCCCTCGTGGAGTCCTTTACGGTTGTCCCCCAACCTGAGATCAAAGCGGAGCAAAACGACGAGTTTCGGTTAGAAATGGGGCTAGACGCTTCTGATTTTTTGACGGCGGAAGAGGCTGAGGTGCGTGGAGGCATTCCGCCCACGGCAGAAGCCTCTGCGGCGGCGGTCGCGTTTGAAATGGTGTCTCAGCTGATGGACGCAGCAGAACCAGAGCAGCCCACCTGTTTGGATCGGCTCACGGCCTGGCAGAGCCGGGTAGAAGCCAGCGTTGCAGCAGAGATGCAAGCCCTCTCCCAAGCAGCCAACCAGCTGTTGCAGCAGGTGCAGATTTTGCCCAATCGCCTGATTGAGCCAATTTTGGATATTGCTGCACAGTCAGGGGGAATGGCGGAACCCATTGCCAGCCCTCCCAATCTGATGCAGCTGACCCTCGAAGCTAAACCGGGTAAGGGCAAAAAATCCAACGTGCTGAAAATTGTGGTGGTGCGGCTGCGGCTGTCAGAAATTGAATTTGGCAATGCCGAGTTAGGGCGCTGGCGATCGCACCTCCGCACCCTCAACGGCAAGCTAAGCAAGCTGAGTCGTGACTACCGCCGCAAGCGCAATGCTTGGGCGATCGCCCAAGCTGAGTTGGCCTGGCGCGCTAGTTGGTATGACGAATAACCCGACTTCTGATCCCCAAACGGACATGGACTGGGGGCGGCTGCAAAAGGCACTCGCGGTTGAGGCTGAGCAGGGGTTTAACGACCTGTTAGGGCGGCAGTATCGCTTTAGCGAGTTTTTGAGCCTAAGCTTGAGCCAATTGCCCGCTGTCTTGCGACCCGATGAGCAGCAGCGGCTGAAGGAAATGGCGGGACAATATGGGCAGTATGGCGAGATGACCTTTGCCCAGCGGCAGCACCTCATCGCCGAAACCCGACGCACCCTCCACCAAACCCGACGCGCAGTAGAAGAGCGACTGCAGGCGGCACGGTCTGGCGATGCTGCGGGGGCGGCAAAATCCTCCACCAAGCCGCCCCGCACGGTGCCACTGGTGCAGGGCGATCGCCGCATTGAGCTGGATCAAACGCCGACCTATTTAGCGGGGGTCGGGGCTAAAAACAGCGAGCGCCTAGCCAAGCTGGGGCTCTCGTCGGTGCGTGATTTGCTGTTTTACTACCCGAGAGACTATATCGACTATGCGCGTCAGGTTAACATTCGCCAAATGCAGGCCGGGGAAACCGTCACGCTGATTGGCACCGTCAAGCGCTGCACCTGCTTTAACAGCCCCCGCAACCCCAAGCTGACCATTCTAGAATTGGTGATTCGCGATGCAACGGGGCAACTGCGGCTGAGTCGCTTTTATGCGGGGCAGCGGTTTCGCAATCGCGGTTGGCAAGAGCAGCAGCGGCGGTTGTATCCTCCTGGCGCGGTGGTGGCTGCGTCGGGCCTAGTCAAAAAAAGCAAATATGGCATGACGCTGGACGATCCGCAAATTGAGGTGATTGACCACTCCAATGCCTCCATTGAGTCCATGACGGTCGGGCGAGTGGTGCCGGTGTATCCCTTAACGGACGGTGTTCCAGCAGATGTGGTACGGCGAGCGATCGCCGCCGCCCTGCCAGCGACCGCCCGACTGTCAGAACCCCTGCCCGAGGGCCTGCGAGAAAAATACGAGTTGATTGGAATTCAACAGGCGATCGCCCACATCCACTTTCCGCCCGAGGCTACCTCCCTTGCCGCCGCCCGCCGCCGCCTCGTCTTCGACGAATTCTTCTACCTTCAGCTCGGGCTGTTGCAGCGGCGTCAGAATCAGCGTCAGCAGCACACCAGCGCCGTCCTCGCGCCCACAGGAGAGCTGATCGACCAGTTCCACCGCCAACTGCCCTTTACCTTTACCCAGGCCCAGCAGCGCGTCGTCAACGAAATCTTGACCGATTTGCAAACCCCGTCCCCCATGAACCGCCTCGTGCAGGGCGATGTGGGGTCGGGCAAAACCGTAGTGGCGGTAGTAGCCATTCTCGCGGCGATTCAGGCGGGCTACCAAGCCGCGTTGATGGCCCCAACCGAGGTGCTGGCAGAACAGCACTACCGCAAAATTGTGTCTTGGTTCAACCAATTGCACTTGCCAGTGGAGCTGCTAACCGGCTCTACCAAAGCTGCTAAGCGTCGCCAACTGTTATCTGAACTGGCCACGGGGGAACTGCCGCTGCTGGTCGGCACCCACGCCCTGATTGAAGATCCGGTGCAGTTTCAGCAGTTGGGGCTCGTGGTGATTGACGAGCAACATCGCTTTGGGGTGCAGCAGCGGGCACGGCTCCAGCAAAAGGGCGACAATCCCCATGTGCTTACCATGACGGCGACGCCCATCCCCCGCACGCTGGCGCTGACCATGCATGGTGACTTGGATGTGAGCCAGATTGATGAATTGCCGCCGGGTCGGCAGGCGATTCAAACCACGATGATGACGGGCAAAGAGCGATCGCACGCCTACGACCTCATGCGGCGCGAAATTGCTCAGGGTCGGCAGGTGTATGTGGTGCTGCCTCTCGTAGAAGAGTCTGAAAAGCTCGACCTCAAATCTGCCATTGATGAGCACCAGCGGCTCCAAGACGTGATTTTCCCCGAATTTCAGGTGGGGCTGCTGCATGGGCGCTTGACCTCAGCCGAAAAAGACGAGGCCATTACCCAGTTTCGGGATGGCATAACGCAAATTCTCGTGTCTACCACGGTGGTAGAAGTGGGGGTGGATGTGCCCAATGCCACCGTGATGATGATTGAGCACGCCGAGCGGTTTGGCCTATCACAATTGCACCAGTTGCGGGGACGGGTCGGACGGGGTGGGGCTAAATCCTATTGCCTGCTGATGAGCAGCAGCAAGACCGAAACGGCACGACAGCGGCTCAAGGTGCTAGAACAGTCGCAGGATGGCTTTTTTATTGCAGAAATGGATATGCGGTTTCGTGGCCCGGGCGAGGTGCTCGGCACACGCCAGTCGGGCCTGCCTGATTTTGCCCTGGCAAGCTTGGTCAATGACCAGGCCGTGCTGCAACTGGCGCGAGAGGCGGCTGAGGCCGTAATGCAGGCAAACCCTACCCTGACGGGCTGGGATGCAATGCAGCTAGAGTTGCGCTACCGCTACCAAAAGCTCATGGGAGGCACAATCCTCACATGAGGACACCTCTGCCGCTGACGAATTTTCACATCAAGCTGTTGGCCGCATTGCTAATGGTGATTGACCACACCGGCTTGGTGCTGTTTGATAACAGTGCCACGATGCGGTTTATCGGCCGGTTTAGCTTTCCGCTGTTTGCTTGGCTGTTGGTGCAGGGCGAGGCCCATACAGGACGATTTGGCCGCTATGCGCTCCGGCTGCTGCTGTTTGGCCTGATCTCTCAACCCTTCTATCATTTGACCTTTGGCACGACCGGGCTAGAGTTAAATATTTTATTCACGCTGCTGCTTGGGTTGTTGTGCTTGCGGGGGGCACGGCGCTACCCTCAGAGCCTGTGGGCTATTTGGTTGGTGGGTGCGGCGATCGCCCAATTACTCAACGTCAACTATGGGGCCTATGGCATTGGGGCGATCGCCCTCATCCGCTACTATCGCCGCGATGGCCGCCGCGATTCGCTCTGGTGGCTCGCGTGGATTGGGCTACACCTACTGTCATTTTATGAGTATGGCCCTAGCCAATTTCCAGCGATGGCGTCTCCTGTATTCTTTGAACTAGCCAATCAACAACCCGGTGCCAAAGCTCGCTGGTTCTACTGGTTTTATCCGGTGCACCTGCTGGCGATTTGGCTAATCGAACGATACATCTGGCCCTAGGGATCAACGATCCTGCACAGGTCGAGTTAATTAAACCGCGAGGGCGTGTCATCAATTCCAACCAAAAGCCTTATGCTATGAGCGTTACCACGCCCGACCCAAAAACCAGGCTAGGGGCTGTGACTGTTGATTTCTGGAATAATCAGAGGCTAATTGATGACAGCCCCTAATGTGGTGGAATTTTTAGCATAGCAAGAGTCCCACAACACCTACACATCAACCCGTGCTGTGAGACGCTTTAGACGCGATGGAACAGGGCTTGGGGTGCAGAGTGCTCCCAGACTTCACAAAATTAACCGTGCAAACCGTAGCGCATTTTCTATACTGAGTGCCAACACCCTGGGCAGTAGTTCTCTCGGCGCTGTTCGGCTAAAGCTGGGAAGCCTAGAGCCATGCCCCAGGAATGACGCCTGCGGTGAGAAAGACCGATGACGTGAATCTGTTCTAACTCTTAGGCATCTGGAGTGCCCTGCGCCAAGCCGGATGATTGAGGTTGATTTCTTGGGCGATCGCCCCAACCACTCAGCGTTTTATAGATTCCTTATCGATCACTGTCAGGATGAGGGCTGCTCACCTGCCTAATTGATACCTGTGGCATAAGGAGCGATAGTTAAGCCCTGGATAGGTTGTAGGCTGGTGTCCTTAGCACAGTTCATCGGAAAAAACCTGGCTCAAGGTTCCGGGCAGTTTGGCAAACTGAGCGGAAATAAACATAAAGGCTCAAAAAGCAGGAGGATTCGGCAAGTTTCTAAAGATATATATCGAGAATAGGTAAATCTTGTTATGATATCGCGTGATATTTGTGTGGTGTGGTGTGAGAGGAATACGGATGTTGAATCCTGTTGATTTGAATGGGAAACCCTTCCATTTCATCGGCATTGGTGGCATAGGCATGTCTGCGCTTGCCTATGTGTTGGCCAAGCGAGACGTGCCAGTTTCAGGGTCAGACATACATCTCAATGATGTAATGAAGCGGCTGCAACAGCAGGGGGCGCAAATCTTCTTGGGGCAGCAGGCAGAGAATTTAGATTATTACTGCTCACCTGAGACGAGGAATTCTAAGGCGGAGAATGGAGCGATCGCCCCTAGCGTTTCTTCTAACCCAGCATCGCACTTGACCACGGGCAGTGTTCTCCCTCCGCAGATAGAGCCTGTGCACCTGCCTCAGGTAATTTGCTCCACTGCTATCAATCCCAACAACCCCGAATATCAAGCTGCACTTGCCCTAGGCTGCTCGGTATTTCACCGCTCAGATTTGCTGGCTGCGCTGATGCACCAGTATCAGGGCATTGCTGTGGCAGGCACCCACGGCAAAACGACGACCAGCAGCATGATTGGGTATCTGCTATACAAGGCAGGGCTAGATCCCACTATTGTGGTCGGCGGCGAGGTCAATGCTTGGGACGGCAACGCTCGGGTAGGGCAGGGGCCGCACCTAGTAGCCGAAGCGGATGAATCGGATGGGTCGCTGGTTAAGCTTAAATCGCACATTGGCATCATCACCAATATTGAGCTAGACCACCCCGATCACTACGCCACACTTGAGGAGGTGATCCAGACCTTTAAAGCATTTGCTGCCAATTGCCATACGTTGATTGGCTGCATCGACAGCGATGCGGTGCAGAGCCAGTTAACGCCTCAGATTACCTACAGCCTGCATCCCGAAGCCGAGGCCGACTACTGGGCAGACCAGCTTGTGCATCATGTAGATGGCACCACTGCTCGCATTTGGGAGCGGGGCAAACTGTTGGGGCATCTGCGCTTAACCCTGTTGGGTCGGCATAACGTCAGCAATGCCTTGGCGGCGATCGCCGTCGGGCGGCATCTAGGGCTAGCCTTCGAGCAAATTGCCGATATTCTTGCCACCTTTGAGGGTGCTCGTCGCCGGTTTGAGCGCCGGGGCGAATATCACCGCATTCTGTTTGTGGATGACTACGGCCACCATCCCAGCGAGTTGCAGGCCACCATTGGTGCAGCCCGACTTAAAATCGATGCGCCTGATTCTTGCCATCAGCGCTTGGTGGCCGTATTTCAGCCCCATCGCTACAGCCGCACGCTCACCTTCTTAGATGAGTTTGCCGAGTCATTTGGGGATGCCGATCTGGTGGTGACCACTGACATCTATAGCGCTGGAGAGGCCAACCCCGGCACCATCAGCGGGGGGCATCTGGCCGAGGCGATCGCCCACAATCATCCCCATGCTGTCTACCAGCCCGAACTCAGCGATGTGCTGGACTACCTCAAGCAAGCCTTGACCTCGGGAGATTTGGTGTTGTTTTTGGGTGCAGGAAGCCTCAACCGGGTGATCCCAGAGTTGATGGCTTATTTTCAAACGCTGGAAGACGATCGTCCGGTTGCGGTCTCCAGCATCGGTTAGCGTTCGGGGTTTCCCTGAAGGTTACATCTGCTCGCCCAGTCGGGCATCCTGAGCAAGGAGCGATGACCGCAATGATTGCATCAATTCAGACAGTTGCTAAATATCCATCTGCACTGCTTGTAGCAGATAGTGTTGTTAGCAGATAGATAGATGGACTGACCCACGGTTTGATGCAATGGTGTCGATAGACGGGGTAGCAGCCCGTGCTCCATTGTCATCACGGCAACCCATTGCGACTACCCCAAGCATGATTTAATCCTTGCAGTGGCTTTAGGGGTTGTATCTAGCCATTCTATGTTTAACTAAATTTCGGTGTTCCCGGTTATGACACTCTCGAAAGACCCCTCGCCCACTCGCGACTCGCGACCCACGATCCCTTCGTTGAACCGGGTCGATCGATTTTGCAATGGCCCTGTGTTAGGCGCGAGGCGATCGCCCATTCTATTGCCCGAGACCGGGTTGACCATTCAACCCCAGATGGCGCTCAGTAGCTATACCTCTTACCGAGTCGGCGGTGCTGCCGAGTGGTTGGCGGTGCCCCGCACCTTATCCCAACTGCAAGACGCCGTCACGTGGGCCACCACCCAAGGGGAGCCAATCACGCTGCTGGGCGCAGGGTCAAATTTATTGGTGAGCGATCGTGGTCTTCCAGGGTTGGTCATTTGCACCCGCCACTTCCGATCGACGCAGTTTGATGCTGAAACTGGACGCATCACCGCCGCCGCCGGAGAGCCGCTGCCCCGATTGGCGTGGCAGGCCGCTGAGCGAGGGTGGCAAGGCCTAGAATGGGCCGTGGGCATTCCCGGTACAGCAGGCGGTGCCGTCGTCATGAATGCCGGAGCGCACCAGTCCTGCATGGCCGACATCCTGATCGAAGCTCACATCCTCACGGCGCGGGGCACGCTTGAGATTATTCGCCCAGACCAGATGGGGTACGCCTATCGCACCTCGCAGTTGCAGGGCGACCCCACTCGTCTAGTGGCCCAAGCCGTATTCCAACTTCAACCCGGCGCTGAACCCAACACCGTTGCCAACATCACCCGTGATCACAAAGACCATCGCCAAAAGACCCAACCCTACAACCTCCCTAGCTGTGGCAGCGTCTTTCGTAACCCCAGCCCCAAAACTGCTGGCTGGCTGATTGAACAAAGCGGTCTAAAGGGGTATCAGATTGGCGGAGCCCAAGTGGCACAGCGCCATGCCAACTTTATTTTGAACTGCGGCAACGCTAGCGCAGGCGACATCTTCCGACTGATGCACCATGTACAGGAGCAAGTCGAGCAGCAGTGGAACCTGCTCTTGCATCCTGAAGTTAAGATTCTGGGCGACTTTCAGGTGAGCTAGTAGCGTCCATAACAGGCCGCGTCGTTGAGCTGTCGACAGGCCCAATCTTAGAAGTTGAGGAAAAGTGCTAAGGTTTTAGCAGTGCATTCAGCCATGGTAGTCAGTGACATTCTGGGCACACTACTATTGCTAAGGGCACGGTAGTGACCCCATAGTTTTGAGCACAAGTAGAGTTGGAAGCAAAATAGAGTGTGCTTTCAGCTCTAGGGCAGGGATTTAACCCTGGTCATGATATTCCAACCCCTACACACTTCATACGAGCGATATCGAGATATGACGCAAGGTAAAGGATTCGGCGGCTTTGGTCTGGGCAAAATGAAAGAGCTGACCGAAGCCTTCAAAAAAGCCCAGCAGGTTCAAGAAGGTGCCAAGCAGCTTCAGGAAGAACTGGAGCAAATGGAAATTGAGGGCATTGCAGGTGGTGGTTTAGTTAAGGTCATTTTCAGCGGCAACCAAGAGCCCCGTCGCGTAGAGATTTCCCCCGATGCGCTGGGTGAAGGAGCCGATGTGCTGTCGGATCTGGTGCTTGCGGCCGCCAAAGATGCCTACGTTAAATCCACTAATACAATGCGCGAACGGATGGAAGATTTGACCGGAGGCCTTGGCCTCAACCTGCCGGGCATGTAAGCCCGCGTGTCGTGGATAGAGCCGCGTTCTAAATGTGTCTTTTGGTAAGGCCCGTGCTATGCGCGGGCTTTTATGTTTTTTACTGCGGCGGTTTTTTCAACTCAACTTTTGCAGCCGATCAGTTGTAATTCGAGTGAATCGGTTCACTCATGTCAGGTTTATCTGGTTCTCTGGAGGTTCTCTTGGCTAAAGCTTATGCAGATATTGATCTGGCTCCCTTTATTGACCACACGCTGCTAGTCGTAACGGCGACGCCTCAACACATTGCCAAGTGGTGCGACGAAGCGGAACGCTTCAAATTTGCCTCGGTGTGTGTGGCGCCAGTGCATGTGCCTCAAGCGGTTGAACTGCTCCGCACGAGTAATACGCTTGTGTCAACTGTGATTGGCTTCCCTACTGGTGCTACAACGTCTGCCGTTAAGCTTTATGAGGCGCAAGAGGCTATTGATCGCGGAGCCGCAGAGTTGGATGTGGTGATCAATTTAGGCTGGCTAAAGCAGGGAATGTTGGACGATGTGCATCGAGACTTGGCGGCCATTTGTGATCAGGGGCACCCTGTTAAGGCGATTGTAGAAACGCCGCTGCTGACCGAGGCCGAAAAACAGATTGTGGTGGATATCTGTGTGGATGCAGGTGCGGCCTTTGTTAAAACCTGCACGGGCTGGAATGGCGGGGTAACGGTGGCAGATGTGGCGCTGCTGAAAGCCGCGGCGAAAGACCGGGTGGCTATTAAAGCGTCGGGGGGGATTCGGACTACAGAACAGGCGATGGATATGGTGTTAGCGGGGGCTTCTCGGCTGGGCACGTCCTACGGTGCCGCGATTATGAACCCACCCGATATGCTAGAAGAGGAGGAGGGTCATGAGGTAGATGAGCCTCAGGACTAAGTCAATGCAGGGAGCAGCATGGCAGGAACCTATAAGGCTACTGGAATTAACCTGAAGGGGATGCCGTTGGGTGAGAGCGATCGCCTTCTGACGGTGCTAACGCTGGAATATGGGCTGATTCGGGCGGTGGCGCCGGGCGCGCGCAAGTATGAATCTAGCCTGCGAGGCCGCAGCGGGCTGTTTGTGGTAAACCAGCTGTTGATGGTTCACGGCAGATCTCTCGACAAAATTATTCAAGCCGAAACCCAAGAGTCGTTTCCGGGGTTGAGTCTAGATTTGCGCAAGTTGACAGCAGCGCAATATCTGGCAGAACTGGTGCTGTGTCAGGCGTTGAGCGATCAGCCGCAGGCAATGCTGTTTCACCACTTGCTGCACTATCTCAGTCGGTTAGACCAACAGCCAGGGAGTGAGGCGCTCCCCTGCTTGGTGCAGGGTATCTATCAATTGCTGACGCTGGCGGGGGTGGCCCCTCGGGTACATGTCTGCTGTCTCACTCAGGCAGCTGTGGAGCCTGATTTGACAGATGAACACTGGGCGATCGCCTTCCGGTCAGACTTGGGTGGGCTTGTGATGTTAGAGCTGGGTTCTCATTCCCTGCGTCATCCTGTTGGGAGTGCTCCGTCGCGGTCGGCCTATGGTTCAGTCAGTGCTCCACCGACGTCCACTGCTAGGCCAAAGCACCAGGTTCATCGACCCTATCGCGAGGGTGCCGTGCCTTCGGCATCAGGGCGTAATAGCGGAAATCGGTTGCTTCCCCGGGGTGGGGGCGATCGCACACCCGATTCTCCTGATATGGTGGTATTGACGGCTCAAGACGTGTGCTTGCTGCAAGCGCTGTCAATTCAGTCTACAGAATCTACGGTTGATCATATGATATCTTTGCCTGCTGAGGCTGCTACCGAAACTCAGCAGCAGGAAGTTACGTCGCTGGATCATGAGGCATCGCTAGCGACGTGGTTAACCGTTGAACGGGTGCTCCGCTACCATGCACAACATCACTTGGAGCGCACCATTCAATCTGCTGCGCTGATTGAGGCTTGCTTTGCGGAGTCCTAATTCTGAGTTAACGGCAACTCTGAGTTAACGGATTTGCCTGAGTATGATTTTGAAATTTCGGTTCAACTCGCCTCTGTGTAGTATCCAATGCAACGGTTCGATCTTCATTCCCACGTGCCGATGCCAACCCAACTCGACGGGGTTGGCACTCCTCAACAGCCCCCGCGAGAGGACACGTCGCACAATGGGTCGGCAGCTCAGGACGGGCAAGACCCTACTCGTAGCGGCTATCGACTAGAGCAGTGGGATGATGCAGCGGCATCGGACGAGACGACGGCTATCTCTAATCTCCTGAAGCCTGCTGCCGCCTCAGATTCACCTCCTGCAAAACCCGAGCACCCGGATATGCCGTCGGCTCCAGTCAGCGCTACGAAACCAGAAACGGGCGATCGCCCATCCTCTAATCAAGATTCAGGGGCTTTGAATCAAGTCTCTACCGAGGCCAGCGAAACTGAGGCTAGTCATGGGAATGGAGCCAGCCACGGGAATGACCTAGAGGATGGTGAGATGGGCGATCGCTCACCGCAAGGGTTTTTGCCTGTTTTACGAAACCGCAACTTTCTGACGTTGTGGGCAGGGCAAGTTTTCTCGCAACTGGCGGATAAGGTGTACCTGGTTCTGATGATCATTATCATCACCAGCCAGTTTCAATCTGCAGGGCAAACGGTGAGCGGCTGGGTGTCTTCCATCATGGTGGCCTCCACCATTCCAGCGATGCTGTTTGGGTCGATCGCAGGCGTGTATGTCGATTACTGGTCAAAGCAGGCCGTGTTGGTATCGACGAACCTGATGCGCGGGGCACTGGTGCTCGCCTTGCCAGTGCTGCTCTGGCTCAGCCACGGCTGGTCTCCAATTGCCAATATCCCCATTGGATTCATGGTGCTGCTGGTGGTCACCTTTCTCGTGTCTACCCTGACGCAGTTTTTTGCCCCGGCTGAGCAGGCGGTCATTCCGTTATTGGTAGAACGGAAACATTTGCTGTCGGCCAATTCTCTGTATACCACCACCATGATGGCCTCAGTGATTGTAGGCTTTGCCGTTGGGGAGCCGTTACTGGTGCTAGCGGATGGGGCGATCGCCCAGGGCATTGCGGGGGTAGACATCGGCAAAGAGCTATTAGTCGGCGGCAGTTACATCGCCGCTGGGTTATTGCTGTTGTTGATTCGGCCCCCTCGACGAGATGCCAGCACGCACCAGAACCCGCCACCCGTATGGGAAAATATCCGCGATGGATTGCGCTACCTAAAACAGCAACCCACCGTACGGGCTGCGATTTTGCAGCTTATTATGCTGTCATCGATCTTTGCTGCGCTGGCGGTGTTGGCCGTGCGCCTGGCCGAGGTGATGCCCGCACTCAAATCATCCCAGTTTGGCTTTTTACTAGCGGCAGGTGGCGCAGGAATGGCCGTTGGGGCCTTCTTGATTGGCCACTACGGACATAGCATCGCCCGCAGTCGTCTCAGCGTTTATGGCTCAATCGGGATGGGGATTGCCTTGGGTGGGATGTCAGTAATGACGCATTATCTAATTCCCACACTGCTTCTGCTGGTAGGGTTTGGGGCCTGCGCGGCGCTGGTCGGGGTGCCCATGCAAACCGCGATTCAAGAAGAAACCCCACCCCACATGCGGGGAAAAGTATTTGGTCTACAAAACAATGCCATCAATATTGCCCTGAGCCTACCCCTAGCATTAGCAGGCCTAGCAGAGACATTGTTTGGGCTACAGCTAGTGTTTTTAGTTTTGGCAGGCGTGGCGATCGCGAGTGGGTTGCTCACCTGGAGTCTTGCAAGCCGCTCAACACACGGTAATTAGCGGCTACTTCACGCATGGACTTATGCATTGAGTGGATTGAAGCGATCCCTCTGCAGTATCCGAATCGGTTAAATAGTGATTAAATTCTGATATTCATTGAAATTGTTATCAGATCACAACACGAAATTGAATGCATATTGCTTGGCTTGGCAAAAAATCGCCCTTTTGCGGCAATGTTACCTACAGTCGAGAGGTTACTAATTCACTACTAGAGCGCGGCTATCAGGTAAGCTTTTTGCACTTTGCGCACGAAGACGCCGCTTCTGCTGAGACTGCAGATCCCCTAGAAGTGTCGATCCCCTGTCTTTACAAATCGCAAATCTACACCATTCCATCGCCGCGTTCCACCAAGGTTTTAACCGAGGCGCTGCAGCGCCTCAAACCTGACTTGGTTCACGCCTCACTCACCCTCTCCCCTCTCGACTTTATGTTGCCCGAGATCTGCGAAGAACTGGGGCTGCCTCTGGTAGCTACATTTCACCCCCCGTTTGATCGCAAACGCCGCAACTTCACCTCGGGAACCCAGCACTTGATGTATCAGCTGTATGCGCCGTTTCTAGCGCATTACCAGCAAGTCATTGTGTTCTCTCATCTGCAAAAAAACCTGTTAATTCGGCTAGGTGTACCAGAATCGCGCCTGTCGGTGATCCCCAACGGAGTCGATATCAATCGATATATCCCGGGCAGGTCTGCGATCAAAGCCGAGCTAGATGCCGAGCGGCTCTTTGTTTATCAGGGGCGCATTGCGACTGAGAAAAATGTAGAAGCCCTGCTCAAAGCCTGGAAGCGCTGTAACATGGGCGATCGAAGCAAACTGGCGATCGTCGGCAACGGCCCCCTAGCTCCTACTCTAAAGTCGTTCTATGGAGCAGAATCGGGCATCATTTGGCTAGGCTTTGTCGCCGACGAACAGCGACGTATCACCATCCTCCAAGGTGCTGATGCCTTCATCCTGCCATCCTTCGTCGAAGGCCTATCCCTATCGCTTCTCGAAGCTATGGCCTGCGGCGTCGCCTGCATTGCCACAGATGCCGGAGCCGATGGCGAAGTCTTACAAGATGGGGCTGGCGTTGTTCTCAATACCCACAATGTGGCTGCGCAATTGCAAACTCTCTTACCCCTCTGTCAAGAACATCCAGAGATCACCCGGTTGCTAGGGCACAAAGCCCGACAGCGCGTTCTTGAACGCTATACCCTAAATCACAACATTACTCAGCTCGAGGGGCTATATCAGCAAGTTCTTCAAGACGCTCTGTCGTTGCCCGCCGCTCCAACCCTACTTCGAGGAGCAAGAGTTGCGCCGTCTCGATAATTCCGTTTCAACCACTGGCAGACACAGCACTGAATGCGTCAAGCTATAGTTCCACCGAGGTGAAGCGGCAGATAAAGCTTGAGCAAATATCACCCGGATCAATTCAACACATTAGAAACTTTCTCCTCTGGGTTACAGTGAGTCAGTTCAAAGTGCTATGATACGAAAGCGCAATTTTTGCTCTGTCAAATCCTGGCATGGTGATTTTGATTCTGCTTCAGGCTTAGTTTTTTGCTAACGCATCCAAACGCATTCGTTTGTGTCTTTGAAAGGTACGCCTGATAAGCACAGCTATTTGTGATGGGGCATGAGCGACCTTGCAGTCATTCTGCTAGTCCTACAACACTAGAGTTGAGCCGCCAGCCGCCCACCAGCTTTCATCCGGGCTAGAGTCTAAGTAAGATGCAGCCTAGAGCTTGTCTGTATTGGGTATCAAATCACACAAATCTGCCACTTGGGCAGGACTTTTGAGAGCCGAGGCTTGAGCTTGGTGTTGTCCTAGAGCAAACGCGCTAACCTGGGGTCAAGGAGACTGTGACTCCTGTACTCTTCGTCTATCGAAGGATAAAGCTGTGGCTGAAAAAGAAGATACCAAAGCAAACGAGACTAAGGCCAAAGAAGCTAAAGCGGCCGAGGCAAAAGGTGCAGGCGAAACTGCAAAGTTTAATGCTTCTGAGTTTCTCAAAGGCACTAAGGAAGAGCTGGACAAAGTTGTGTGGCCCTCACGCCAGCAGCTTTTGAGTGAGTCTGTTGCGGTGCTTTTAATGGTCATCATTTCAGCAGGCGTTATTTATTTGGTTGACAACCTTTTTAGTTGGATTGCACAGCAGGTATTCTGATGATTCTCGCCTCAGACGAGTCAGACAACGTAAGAGAGCCAGAAAACGCAGATCTGGAGAATGTTTCCAGAGAGCCAGAGGCAGCACCTACGGTGCCTGCTCGGTGGTATGCCGTGCAAGTTGCGTCGGGCTGCGAAAATCGGGTCAAGTTGAACCTTGAGCAGCGAATCAATACGCTGGACGTGGCGGGTCGAATTCGTCAAATCGAAATTCCTCAAACGCCAGTGCTGAAGCCTCAAAAAGGCAATAAACCCAAAGAGGGTGCTGAGAAGGTGTTCCCAGGTTATGTTTTGATCCGCATGGTTATGGATGATGACACTTGGCAGGTGGTTAAAAATACGCCCAATGTCATTAACTTTGTGGGTGCAGAGCAAAAGCGGCGATACGGACGTGGGCGCGGGCACGTGAAGCCTATGCCACTGGCGCATTCTGAGGTAGAGCGTATTTTCAAACGCGCTCAAGAGCAGAAACCCGTCGTCAAAATCGATATGGCAGCGGGAGACAAGATTGTTGTGTTATCGGGCCCATTTAAGGACTTTGAGGGCGAAGTCATTGAAGTGAGCCCTGAACGCAGCAAGTTGAAGGCGTTGCTCTCGATTTTTGGACGAGACACACCGGTCGAGTTGGAGTTTAACCAGGTTCAGAAACAGAGTTAATCGAAATAATGGCAAAGAAGGTCGTAACAGTTATCAAGTTGGCAATTCAGGCGGGCAAGGCAAACCCTGCACCTCCGATTGGTCCTGCGCTAGGTCAGCATGGGGTCAACATCATGATGTTCTGCAAAGAATATAATGCTAAGACCGCTGACCAGACGGGAACAGTAATTCCGGTAGAGATTTCGGTCTTTGAAGACCGAAGCTTTACGTTTGTGCTCAAAACACCACCAGCCTCGGTGCTGATTCAAAAAGCAGCCGGTATCGATAAAGGTTCTGGTGAGCCAAACAAGAAAAAAGTTGGCTCTATTACTCGCGATCAGTTAAAAGAGATTGCAGAGAAGAAAATGCCTGACCTAAATGCCAATGATGTAGAAGCCGCCATGAAAATTGTGGAAGGGACGGCTCGGAACATGGGCGTGACGGTGACGAGCTAGCTGTCTCGGTGGCATTTTTTGATGGCTGAGTGTCTTACAAATTCGCTAAGCTGGTTTGAGTTCGTTTGTTAAACAATTTTGGGGGAGAGACGTTGGTTTCGCGAGCACCCCGAGGAGAATATTAATGGCAAAAAAAGTATCGCGTCGCTTACAAGCGTTGCTGTCGAAGGTTGAAGAGAGAGCTTATGAGCCGATTGAAGCTCTGCAGCTGTTGAAGGACACCGCGACGGCAAAGTTTTCAGAGTCTGCTGAAGCACACATTCGACTAGGGATTGATCCGAAGTACACTGATCAGCAACTGCGCACCACAGTGGCATTGCCCAAGGGCACTGGTCAAACTGTTCGAGTTGCAGTGATTGCTAGGGGTGAGAAGGTAACAGAAGCGTCTAACGCCGGTGCCGATTTATCGGGCTCTGAAGAGTTGATCGACGAAATTCAGAAAGGAATGCTGGATTTTGATGTGTTGGTGGCTACGCCAGATATGATGCCCCAAGTGGCAAAGCTAGGGCGATTGCTGGGTCCCCGGGGTTTGATGCCGTCTCCAAAAGGGGGGACGGTCACCTTTGACTTAGGTCGAGCCATTGAAGAGTTCAAAGCAGGTAAGCTAGAATTTCGTGCTGATCGTACGGGGATTGTGCATGTTATGTTTGGTAAGGCTTCCTTTTCTGCTGAGGATTTGTTGGTCAATTTGAAGGCGTTGCAAGAAACGATTGACCGCAATCGCCCCTCGGGAGCAAAAGGCCGTTATTGGCGATCGCTCTATGTTGCCGCTACGATGGGTCCTGCAATTGAAGTGGATATCAGCGTCCTCCGAGATCTGAAAACTTCAGATGCCGCATAGAAACGTTCCTTTAGAAGGCCGACAAGCTTGATCTATTTTCATAACTGAATACAACGCCGGAGACAGTGGGTGCTTTAGGGCTTAATATCCTGCCGAGGTTGTTGGGAGATACATAATCTATTCTGATCTCAGAAATAGATTGTGCGATCAAGCGACCCCGGCTACCCTGCCGGTTTTTTTTATGGAAATGGTCGTCAGTTGTTCACAACACCCAAAAAACAGGAGGTGAGACATGTATGGGTAGAACGTATGAAGATAAGAAAGTGCTCGTTGCAGAGATCAAAGAGCAACTAAGCCAGACACAGATGGCCATCGTCATTGATTACAAAGGCCTAACAGTTGCCGAAATTACTCAGTTGCGCAACCAATTGCGTCCTTCAGGTGCCAAATGCAAAATCGCCAAAAACACGCTGATGAAAATCGCGATTGATGGGGATGATAGCTGGCAACCGATGACTGAGTTGTGTAAAGACTCATCTGCATTTTTGCTGCTTCAGGATGACATTGGTGGAGCCATCAAAGCTTATCAGGCCTTCCAGAAGGCCAGTAAAAAGACAGAGATTCGCGGTGGAGTGCTAGAAGGTAGGGCACTTAGCGAAGCCGACGTCAAAGCCATTGGCGATCTGCCGTCGAAGGAAGAGTTGATGGGTCAAATTGCAGGTGCTATTAATTCGGTGACAACTAAGGTGGCCGTAGGCATTAAAGAGGTTCCATCTTCGCTGGCTCGAGTGCTGCAAGCTGTTGCTGATAAAGAGAACGACGCAGCTTAATGGACAGGGCTAGTTGCGCATCCGTTGACCCGCTACGACCGATTTCAAGACCAAGATACACACCATTCCATTTGATAGTTTAGGGAGAATGAACCCATGTCTGCAGTAACCGATGAAATTTTAGAAAAGTTGAAAACCCTTTCGCTGCTTGAAGCGTCTGAGTTGGTCAAGCAAATCGAAGAAGCCTTTGGCGTGACCGCGGCTGCTCCAGCTGGCGGCATGATGATGATGGCACCTGGAGCAGGTGGCGCGGCCGCCGCTGAAGAAGTCGAAGAGCAAACTGAATTTGATGTCGTGCTGGATGAAGTTCCTGCCGATAAGAAGATTGCAGTGCTTAAGATTGTGCGTGAATTGACCGGCCTTGGCTTGAAAGAAGCGAAGGAAGTGGTTGAATCTGCACCTAAAGCCATCCAGGAGGGCATTGCAAAAGATGCCGCAGAAGAAGCGAAGAAAAAGCTGGAAGATGCTGGTGGCAAAGCGTCTGTCAAGTAGGTTCGTCACTTTAGGCCGATCTAACGTTAGTTTACCAAATGCCTAAAACCGTGCTGTTCGCGTCGCGAACAGCACGGTTTTTTGTTGTTTCATCCCTACAACACGGAGCCGAAACAGCCACCGAACTCCTGCGAAACAAATTCCATGGGTAAGGCTGAAACCCTTGGTAGTCCAATTTTTTGTTTTTTAGCATTTTCTTGTCCCTCGGTATTAGAGACTCACGCCAAGCTAAGAAAACGCATTTTCTATCTGCTTCCTTGGGCGGCTTCCTTGAGGTAGTGGGCGCGTATCCGAACGCCTGCAACCTTGTTGGGGCCTTAGGCTGAACTTACGTCAAAATATCTTGTACTGAACATCGGTGGGCAAGCAATCAGTCCCATTGACTGGAACAATGTTTTGAGGACAGGCGGAAAATGCTACAACACAGTCTATTTCAGCTTTGAGCACATACATAATCCCCTAGGCGACTGACTGGGGCAACAAATTCGGTGTAGAGCCCTTCAGTAACAGGATATTCATGAATAAGTTTAAGGGATTGGGAACTTCGGGCGGGATCAGAGAAAGTTCGCCAAGGGCCGTATGTAGGTTGTCGGCGTAGTTATCGTGATTGGGAACTCCGAGCAGTTCGTAGCGATCGCGATCGCACGCAGCAATTAACGTGTCATGAATGCCGGGCGAGGCGTCTTCGACCAAGGTGAGGATGGGACGACGGTGGTCGGTATAGAGGATGTCGCCAACTTTTGGGATGATTTTGCCGAGGATGAATTGCGCCAGGTGATTCGGGATCAATTACTCGGGTTGTCGACGGACACCATCGCCTCGATTGCAGGGAGAGATTCAATATTGGAGTTCCTATCTGTAGCTGGAATTTAGAGAATTGGTATAAGACGGTCAGATGGGGCCATAGATTGAAATGTTGAAACACCATACTGATGCGGGCAAGCCTGAGTTCGATAGCGCTGTTTCAGCCCTACGAGGCAGATCTAAACAACGGAAAACTGTTCTGTCCGCGTTGCAGGTAGAACGGTTTTATACATTTGCCAAAACTCACGTTCTTCCAAGATTTTCCGAGTCGGAGGAATTATCCCATATCAATTCTCTAAATACTCGCTACACAAAGAGCGTCGACTATCCAATCTCCCTGGGTTAGAGATCGCACCTGCTGAGGCGAGAGGCGAAGAACCCAATGGGTAATGGCCTGCTGTAGCTGGCCGATATCGTCAAAGTGAGCCCAGGCTAACTCGCGTTTGAGTCCCGCCAGAGCCGCTCTGTCGGATTAACCTGTGGACAGTATGGCGGCTGAAAGACCAAAATGACATTGTCGGGTATCGTCAGAGTCCCAGCGGTATGAGCGGTGGCATTATCCACCTGAATCAGGTGTAAGTCATCGGGGAACTGGGAAGCAAAGGACTGCAAGACTGCTTCAAATCACTGGCTATCAAGGTGAGAGAACTCGACCAGCCAAGACTTGCCCCGTAGAGGCTCCACTAGACCGTAGAGCCAACGATACAAAAACTGCCACTCACCGACCCCGTCGGTTGAACACTGAAACCCGTCAACGTCCGATGCTGAACCGTGAGCAATCCGACCCGACTCTCATCGCTGCACCAGTAGCGGATGCGACCCTCATAGCGCTGCCTTAACGCGGGACTCACCGCGTGGCGCAACTGCTGTCCAAGGTTTGCTGAAAGGACTCAACCGCCCCAGGAGTTTGCTTCTCAGACACCGGACGCGGCACTTTGAGCTGGGCTTTGAGACCATAGCGTACCGTTTTATGCACCGTTTTGTACGGCACCTGTTGGTCATACACAGCGGCTAACCACTGCTGCACCTCACCATAGCTCCGAAAGCCCTCTGGCTCTTGCAACTCTCGCTCCAATGCTGCCAGCACGTCGCCGGTAATCGCCCGGGGACGTCCGCACCTAGGCGCCACCTGCACTAACGAGTCGAGGCCGCTGCGACGATAGTTGCTCAGCCAACGAGATACTGTCGTGCGGTGGTATCCACTCCTCTCAGCTAATGGACAGATCCCCGGGGCCTGTCCCGTCTTCAGCCACCACAACACCTGGACTTTACTGCGCTGTGAGGCCCGCTGCTGTTGGGCTAAAACTGCTTTCAGCTCCTCAGCTGTTTCGCTGATATCGGTCTTTAGGACTCCTGACATGGGGATAGACCATAACCACTATCTCTACCTGTAGCAAATCTTTAAAGAATTTGTATTATCCAACTTTCCTATTTGATGACACGCCCTAGAGATAACTCGAGAATTTAGTTTTTACTATGAGTTGCATCGCAGTGTGAAGGCCGAAAAATGTAGCAGGAAAGACAAATTTTTGTACTAATTCTCGGTATACAGAATACAGCCGACCTAAGATGTAATTGATATCCCATGACTACTAATACTTCGAATCCTCCGCCTGCCCTTGATGATTCATCGTCAAGCAAGCCATCAGGACTACTTTATGGCTTGAACGATCGCCCACCTGTGGTTGAATCACTGCTGGTAGCCGTGCAGCACGTGTTGGCCGTATTCGTAGGTATTATTACGCCGCCGTTGATTATTTGCAATGCAATTTCTTTGCCACCCGATGATACTCGTTACATCGTCAGCATGTCGTTATTTATTTCAGGGGTTGCTTCCTTCGTTCAGGCACGCCGCATTGGGCCAGTTGGTTCAGGCTTGTTAAGCATTCAAGGAACCAGTTTCTCCTTTGTGGGACCGATTATTGGCGCGGGGTTAGGGGTGACGGGCGCTGGCGGGTCACCGCAAGAAGCTATGGCGATGATCGTTGGGCTATGCTTTTTTGGTGCGTTTGTAGAAATTTTTCTAAGTCGGTTTTTGCACTTGGCTAGCAAAATTATTACACCCTTGGTGACGGGCACCATTGTAATGATTATTGGACTCACGTTGATTCGAGTCGGCATTATTAGCATGGGTGGAGGTGTGCCGACTCTGGGTACTGAAAACTTTGGCACATTGCAAAACTTAGGCGTTGCGATGCTGGTGCTGCTCACAATTATTGTATTCAACAGCTTTCGAAACCCATATCTGCGTATGGCATCGGTCGTGGTGGGCTTGATTGTGGGCTATGTGGTCTCGCTAGCATTGGGTATGGTAAACCTAGATGGTTTGAGCGGCTTACCGTTGGTTGCGCTTCCTATTCCGTTTCGCTACGGAATGAGCTTTAGTTGGGTTGCTTTTGTTCCGTTTGTTTTACTTTATGCCATCACTACAATTGAGTCGATTGGCGACTTAACTGCAACTTCAGCAGCATGCGCTGAGCCTGTTGAGGGAAGTATCTACATTCGCCGCATCAAGGGGGGAGTGCTAGGTGATGGTGTCAATTCGCTCGTAGCTGCTGTCTTTAACACCTTTCCTAATACGACGTTTAGTCAAAACAACGGGGTGATCCAGATTACGGGCGTGGGTAGTCGTTATATTGGGTACTATATTTCGGCTATTTTGGCACTGTTGGGTCTATTTCCTGTAATCAGTGGCATTTTTCAAACGCTGCCGCAGCCAGTGTTGGGAGGCGCCACGATCATTATGTTTGGCTCGATTGTGGTTGCTGGGATGCGAATTCTGCAGTCGGTTGAGCTAGATCGTCGAGCGCTGATTATTGTGGGCACCTCTTTGGCAATGGGATTGGGCGTGACGTATACCCCAGAGATTCTAGATAATGTGCCTCCAGTGCTTAGGAGTTTGTTGTCGTCAGGAATTTCGGCTGGTGGTTTGACCGCTATTGTGCTTAACCTGCTGTTGCCGCGTGACCAAAGCTCTGTTGAAGCCAGTGTGGCTTCGGACCTAGAGGTAGACTCAGAGACCGAGAGTGCTGTCAACTGAGAAGTGCAATCACCTGACATACACATGAATGTTAGTTTGTGGTGATGCCTAGTTCTTGTTTGTCTCTCATTAGAAGAACTCGCCGGTATCGTTGAGAAACTTTGAAAGTTTGGATAATGGTTAGTAGGTAATGTCTGTAAACCATCATCAGGGTCTGAGGCTTTGACTGTTATTGGGCTGCAAATATTGGGCTGCAAATTTTTTGTGAACTTCCTTGTGATGCAGCGAAGCTGAGGGTTTGGTCGTTAAGCTATTGCGTGATGATTTAGGGACTATTGTCTGGTATGGAAAGCCTAAAGGTTATTGTTATTGGTGCTGGGATGGGTGGGCTGTCTACAGGCATTGCAATGCAGCAGGCGGGGTATGAGGTCGAGATCTATGACCGCGTGCGAGAGCTGCGTCCGGCTGGGGCAGGAATTTCTCTCTGGTCAAATGGTGTTAAGGTGCTGAATCGCTTGGGGTTAGGTAAGGAGATTGCCAGCATTGGCGGTGAAATGAACAGCATGGCCTACTACGGCAAAACTGGAGAAACTCTGACAGAATTTAGTCTGAAAAGTTTGATTGATACTGTTGGTCAGCGGCCCTATCCTGTAGCGCGGACAGACTTGCAGGGAATGCTACTGGATGTTTTTGGTGCTGATCAAGTGCAGTTAAATTCCAAATGCGTGGCAGTGGAGCAGGATGCCGACAGCGTAACGGCAATTTTTGAAGATGGCCGTAAAGCCACAGCAGATGTGCTAGTAGCGGCAGATGGTACCCATTCGTTTATTCGTAGCTATGTGCTGGGACATCTGACAGAGCGTCGCTATGTGGGCTATGTCAACTGGAATGGGTTGGTGCCTGCGAGCGATGCACTGGCCCCAAAGGATAGCTGGGTAATTTATGTGGGTGATCATCAGCGGGCGTCGATGATGCCTGTGGGAGACGATCGCTTTTATTTCTTTTTTGATGTGCCGCTGCCGAAGGGCACCCAGAGTAACCCTGAAACCTATCGGGAAGAGTTGTCTGGCTATTTCAAGGACTGGGCAGAGCCAGTGCAAACGCTAATTCAGACGCTTGATCCGCTGAAGACGAATCGGGTAGAGATTCACGATATTGAGCCGCTGACGGTTTTAACGAAGGGGCGGGTAGCGCTGTTGGGAGATGCAGCCCATAGCACTGCACCGGATTTAGGGCAAGGCGGCTGCCAGGCGATGGAAGATGCGCTAGTGCTGGCAACTTATCTGCAAACGACGAACGTTAGCGTGGAGGATGCGCTGAATCGCTATGCGGATGCTCGTCGCGATCGGGTGGCGGATGTGATCAATCGAGCGCGCAAGCGGTCGAATGTGACCCATGGTAAAGACCCTGCTAAGACTCAGAGTTGGTATGAGGCGCTGAAGCAAGAAGATGGCTCTGATATCATGGATGCGATCGCCCGCACGATTTTAGCTGGGCCGCTGCAATAAGCGCATTTCGCTCGCCGTAAATCTAGAGCATTGCCTACTTAACTAGTATGGGAAAGTTGACGACCCACGTTCTTGATACGGCTCATGGTTGCCCTGCGGCTAATCTGACGATTGAGCTGTGGGTGTTGAATGGGGAGGGCGATCGCCGCCTGATTGCCACCACAATCACCAATGCCGATGGACGCACCGATGCCCCGATGCTAGCCGATGCGGATTTGGTGCCTGGGGTGTATGAGTTGGTGTTTTGTGTGGGTGGGTATTTTTCCCAATTTGCAGAATCACTGCCCGAGCCGCCCTTTCTCAATCGCGTGCCGTTGCAGTTTGGCATAGCCGATGCAACAGCGCATTACCATGTGGCACTGCTGGCGTCTCCCTGGAGCTACAGCACCTATCGCGGCAGTTGAGCACGCCGAGTATTGAGCAATTTTGGAGTATAGCAAGACGGGTTTAGAGCTGATCCCAAACTCAGGTGGCGTTGTTGAATTGGCTACTCAGTCCATCCTAAAATGTCGCGGATTTGCTGACATAACAGCAAGGGGTTGAAGGGCTTGAGGATAATGCCTGCGACATCCATTTGAGCAAAGCGATCGTGATCGCTCGGCAGTGTTTTGGCAGTTAGAAGAATAATGCTGACCGCTTGCGTTCTCGGGGTAGCCTGAAGCGTATTGTAAATCTGAAACCCGTCGATATCTGGCATGGAGATGTCTAGCAGAATGACGTCGAATAACTGTTGAATTGCTAGGTTGAGCCCTTCAGTTCCTGACTCTGCAAGCTGCACCTCCCAACCGCCCAAGTCTTCTAAACAGGCTTGAACCACGGCCCGAATGCGCGCTTCATCTTCGATTAGTAAGATTCGTTGGGGCATAGGGCCGGGATGGTGAAATAGAAGGTGCTACCAACCCCGACCTCACTGGTGACCCAGATAGCGCCGCCGTGCTGGGTCACAATCGTTTTACAGATAGCAAGCCCCAAGCCGGTGCCGCCCTGTTGACGGGCATCGCTGGCATCAACTTGCTGAAAGCGCTCAAAGATGATGCCCAGTTTGTCAGAGGGAATGCCACGCCCTTGATCTTGAATGGAGAATTGCACCATGGGCTGGACAAGCGATTGGGGCGTGGATTCGATGGGTGGGGATGCATCCATTACCGGAGGGAACAGGTTGACTGGGCGGGCAGCGATGCGGATAGTGCTGCCTGGTGGTGAAAACGTAATGGCGTTACTCAGCAGATTCGTGAGGGTTTGTACAATGGTGTCTGGATCGGCCCAAATGTAAGCGGCGGTCGCAGACACCTCGAGGGTGATTTGAGCGGCATGGGCGATCGCCTCCATGGCTCCTATGGCCCGGTTTAAAGTAGCTGACACATCACATCGGGTTTGCTGCAGCGTGACTTTGCCAGAGTTGAGCCGTTCTAGATCTAGGATGTCGTTGACTAACCGCACTAGGCGATCGCACTCCTGCGTGGCGATGTCTAACATGGTGGCTGTTTTTTCAGGCTGGGCTGCATAAATTCCCGATTGCAGCAGCCCAATTGAACCCTGAATTGCGGTGATAGGTGTGCGTAGCTCATGGCTCACAATGGATACAAACTCAGTTTTAATATCTTCAATGGCGCGGCGATCGCTAATGTCTTGAATTTGCTCAATAAAGTAAAGCGGTTTTTTGTCTGCATCCGTGACCAACGCCACACTAAGCAGAACCCAAATCACGTGACCGCGCTTGTGGACATAGCGCTTTTCAATTTGATAATCGCGAATCTTGCCATCTAAGAGTTGATAGTCTATGTCAAGGGTCTTATCTAAATCATCCAGATAGGTCACGTCTAAAAACGTCATCGACAACAATTCAGTTTCGGTGTAGCCAACAATTTCGCAAAGAGCCTGATTCACCTTCAAAAAACGGCCGTCTAATCCCACAATGGTCATACCTAACCCAGCACAGTCAAAGGCAAAGCGAAATCGCTCTTCGCTTTCGCTCAGGGCTGCTTCTGCGCGCTTTCGGTGCGTAATGTCGCGCAGAATGACGAGCGCTGCCTGCTCAGAATAGGGCACCACCCGCACCTCTTCGTATTGCAGTTGGCGATTGACCTGCAGCGCTTGTTCGTATACTTGCATTTGCCCTGTGGCGATCGCCCGTTGAACAGCGCTCAGCTTTTGGGCTGCTTGCGCAGGCTCCAAAAAATCGCTGATTGGCCGCCCAACCGGATTAATTTCTGCTGGAATCACATCCATAGCGCTGCGACGAATGGAGTCTTGATAAACGCCATCCTTGCTAATAATGAGCATTAGGTCAGGAAGGGCAGATAAGATCGCTAGATTGCGAGCCTGGCTCTGGCGCAATGCAGCCTCAGTTTGCTTAATATCGCTAATATCAGTGATTAACCCATACACACCCTGCACCTGCTGCCTCTCATCCACATCGGGCACCAATACGAGTGAATAGATGCGGGGTCTATGTTCAACATCAGTCAGCGTAATTTCTTGCTGAACGAGATGTCCGGCTAATCCGGTTTGTAGGTGCTCTCGAACGATGGCATAGTTGGATTCACCAATGACTTGCCGCACGAGTTGACCGCAGATGGCAGCAGAACTGAGGCCAAACTGGCTCTCGTGAATCTTGTTAACAAACTGGTATCGCTCTTGAGTATCAATGTATGAAATATAGACGGGTAGCGCATCGGTGAGCAGTCGGAGGCGGCGCTCGCTTTGAGCTAGAGCCGCCTCCGACTGCTTGCGGTCGGTGATGTCGTGGATGACAGAGAGAATGCAATCGCGCCCCCAGAGTTGAATCTTCTCGGCAAACAGCAGCCCTGTGCGCCGGTCGCCAGAGGCATGACGAAACTCCATTTCGATCTGGCGGAGTGATCCCTGTTCTCGCAGTTGGGCGATGTAGCGCTGGCGTGTCTCAACATTGGGCCACAGGCCCAGCGCCAGCGTGGTTTGTCCAACTAAGTAACAATGCTCATGGCCGAGCAGATCGCAGTAGCTTTGGTTCATTTCAATCAGGCGCCCGGTGTCGAGCACGGTGATAGAACTGGCTCCGGGGCTCATGCGAAAGATTTTTGCGAACTTTTCTTGAGAAACGCGCAGGGCGGATTCGGCATTGTCAAATACGGTTTGAATTTGCTGCGCCATTTGGCTGATGCCCTGTTCCAGCTCGCTCAGTTCGTGGATGGGGGTATCTGGCAGGGACAGGTCATAGTCTTCGTGGGTGATTTGCTGAATGGCCTGGTTGAGCGCCCGAATGGGGCGACTGATATAGCGGGTCATGAGGGTGGCGATCGCCCCTGCCAGCCCTAATTTCACTAGGGCTAAGCCCAGAATGTGATTGCGATTGGTGTGAATATCGGCAATGAGTCCTGCTTCTGGCATGAGGGTCACGATCTGCCAGGGCAGATCAATATGAGACGCGAGCGGGGTGACGGCAGCGAGATAGCGCTGCTGCTGCCAGAGCACGGTGACAGGCTGTGCCTCAGTGCTCTGGGATGGCGGCGCTATCACTTGCTGGACTGCGACCTCAGCCAGACTAGGGGGGTGAGAAGGGCGTCGGAGCGTGCTCCATGGGGATAGGGTCTGGCTAGCCAGCGTTAGCGCATTGGGCAGTGCTGGTGCTGATGTGGCGAGGACTGCCCCCTCAGAATCGATCAGAAAGACGGATGCTTCTTCACCGAGGTTGAGGGTTTGCAAAAACTGGTCGATGTTGGTCAGGGGCATGAAGGTGGCGATCGCCCCCTGAACTTGGCCCGTGGCATCGTAGAGGAGTGAACGGTATAACACAGCGGCTTGATCTGCATTCGCCTGAGCCACCGGCACAACACGCCAATTCGCAGCCTGAGTCAGGAGGGTGGAGGACTGGTGCAGGGACGCCGTCGGCTCTGGGAGCGTACTGGTGCGGAAGACTGACCGGCGATCGCCCTGGATTTCTAATTCATGCCACTGGGCGGCATCCGACTGAGAGGGGTCTACCCAATACACATGGTAGTGGTCGGTGCTGAAGCGCTCGACACTCAGAACTTGCCCTGGCTTTAAGGTTAGGGTAATGGCGCTTAGAGTTGGAAACAGGCGCAACTGCTGCACCAGCGCGGCTTCGAGTTGGGGGCGATCGCCCCAGTTCAGCGTTCCATCGTGTAGCTCGGTTTGCGTGAGGCGATGAATCGGTTCAGAGAGGGTGAGGTAATCCTCTAGACTCTGTTCTACCCGCTGCCCCATTTCAGCCATGAGTTGGACGGCCAAGCGTTCGACCGCCCGCTGCCCTGCCCGGTGAGAGAAATACCCGATTAATCCTGCTAGCCCTGCCATTTGAATGAGCCAGGGCAATACCAACATCAAGCCTAGGGGGAATTTCTGAGGCCAGCGATGCGTTTTGCAAGCAGCATTAGGGAGCTGGGTCATCGGTGCAACTCGGTAGGTCGGCTCGGTGCAAGATGCCTCATGCCGGGAGAGGTGGTCGCGCTCTATGGGGCGTAAGGTGATGGATGCAACGTCGCTCGCGCACCGGGGGAGATGTGAGCCCACTCCTCACGCGGATTCCTGGATGCCTTAGGATGCCTCAGAGTGAGGTGGGATTAAGAAGAGCGATCGCCGCCGCCTGCTTTGCTAGGCTCGTGCCCGTATCATGTCATCGCGGCATGATACGGGCACGGTGGCAAAATCCGATAGAGACCTTGAACGGAAGTATTGTGCTGCTGTAATAGTAGCCCATCACACCGCTGTGGCATATAGTGCTTCGGCGAGCAGATCATCGATCGCGGTGGTGTTGGGCTGGGTCAATTCTTGCCGGAGTTGTTCGAGCAATAGAGCGAATCGCTGCCGCTGCGGTTCGCCTAGAGTGCTGCCCATAAACAAATGCTCAATGTCTCGGGCCATATGGGATGCGGTCTCATACCCAAAGGTGCCCAGGCTGCCCACGAGTTGATGCGCGACGCGCTGTGCATCTTGCTGCATTTGGGGACTTAGGGTGTGGCGCGATCGCCAGCTTTTATCTAGCTGTTCTAGTGGGGTGAGCTGTTCAATCAAGGTGCCTTGGTAGCGCTGCAGCACTCGCTGAATGGTTGCGAAGTCGCGCTTAAGTTGAGCGGCCGCCATGCTGTCTACTATCCCGCTCGAGGTTTGGGGTCGAGAGAGAGAGCTGGTTTTCGGCACAGTGCTGAGGCGATAGCCTAGGCCATACACCGTCTCTACAATTTCTTCGAGCAGTCCGGCCCCGCGCAGCTTGCGGCGCAGATCTTTAATCAAATTAGTGACGGCACTTTCACTGGGGAAATCATCAATAGTCCACAATCGGTCAATAATGGCGCTGCGGCTAAAGATGCGCTGGGGATTTTGCAGAAACAGCTCCAATAGGCTGTATTCCTTGGGGGTGAGCGCTATAAACTGGCGCTGATAGGTGACCCGTGCTGAGGTTGGGTCGAGCGCTAGGTCGCCCCAGGTCAGTTGCTTCGGCTCATTGGCTGTGCGGTGATGGCGCAGCAATCGCCGGATGCGTGCCATCAACACCATGGGATCGTACGGCTTTGTCACGTAGTCATCTGCACCAGCATCAAGCCCCTGCACCACATCAGAGTTGGCATTACGAGCTGTCAGCATCAGGATCGGGGTTGAAATGGCAGCCGTTCGCAGTTGGCGACAGACGCTCATGCCATCGCAGCCAGGAATCAAAATATCCAGCAAGATTAGATCAAAGGGATGGGCGATCGCCATCTCTAACCCAATCTGTCCATTCGATACAGGCGTGACGATGTAATGGTGCGATCGCAGTAGCTCTGCTAGCAGCTGACGCGTCATCGCATCGTCTTCGACTAGCAAGATTTTGGTTGAATCCATGGGGGCGCTCAGGCTAACTACGTGGAACTACTCACATAATTATCATTCTCGTACTTTTTTTCCAAGTGCTATTTGGCGCAATGGTGATCAGCTAAGACGGGAACCAACTTGCTAATCACGCGGAAACCCTTAAAACGGCTCTAATCAAGACGATGCACCATTATTAACAGTCTTGAATAAGTTCCATTTTTCTACACAGGGTAATTTATGAACGTTTGTACGATTCTATCGTACTTGTCATGCTGAAATTTCCTAGTCAAGTTCCCTATACTTTTTTTCGGGTTGAGCTGAGAAAAGCATAAACGAAAAGCAGTGAAACAGGCTGTTTGCTGGAGTGCCGTACTCGCTGACGGCATAGAAGGGGTTAAACGGAGTCGATTATGCTCAACTGATCTGGGGGATTTAGTGAGGGTGCCTCAATGATTTGAGAATACTTTGAGACTTATTGAGGGCGCTGCACAATGGTTTCACCAGTGCGGCGACGGTCTGCCTGGCTGTTGCCCTGAATGCTGACCAGGCGCACGTAGTCTCGTGGATGTTCCTTAAGGCAGTCGCTTAATGTGGCGATCGCCCGTTGTTGATCCCCATTGGCGTTGCCATCCACCATGCCGTAGCTTTGCCAAGCCCCCGTGCGGAATCGGCGAGCCTCTACCCATTCAATGCCAAGGCGATCGCCCCTTGCCACAGTTTGCTGCAACACGGTTAGCGTCTCAGGTGGCAGCGTCGCATTGGCAGCGTTGGTATGTCCGCCGTGCCCGTTCTCAAGTTGCTCTAGACGGTCAGTAGAATGAGGTGTAGCCGTCGCATTCTCGCTACGGTTAGCCCCGATCGACTGTGACTGACCCGCCTGTGGCGATTGGGTGATTGGCGCGTCTGCCTGCACGGCCCCAGCCCCACGCTGAGATCTGGAGACTGAAGCCTGCGGCTGGAGCGCCACGTTATATTCCTCCACCAGCCGCAGCTCGCGAATCCGCTGCTGTTCACGCACCATAGAATTGCCAATAGTAATGAGGTGCGGCAGTTCCACGTCAGGTGGGTGAAATTCCACTGGCTTGCCCTCGGCATGCACCACAGCTTGAGACACCTTGTCTACGCCAATGGTGTGGATCAGTTGGGCAATTTGTTCATCATAAAGGCGCGATCGCAGCGCCCCAAAAAAGTCTGTCGCCTGCTCAGGGAACGTCCCCACCAGCGTTTCAACAGCAGCTTTTGGCACCCCATCCCCCGCAAACATACCGCTCACAATCCCAATTCGATCCTCATGCGTGGGATCCCAAAAAAACTTCTCCATCCGACCATCTCGAATCAGCGGCGCATACAGCGTGGCAAAGTCATTTCCCGTCAAAATAACCGGAATCCGCTGAGTCGGCTCAGCATCATAGCTGCCGGGCAACTGCACATTGGTTGGATTGTCGGCAATATTCATCAGCGTGGCATTGACCAACTGCGTATTCACGGTATATTGCGTACCGCTATCCATGCGGCCAATCCCAGCGTCTATATCATTGATCATCAGCACAGCCATGCGGCCATGCACTCGACTCCATTCTCCAGCCTCCCGATAGCGCAATCGCAGCAGCCGAGCGGGGTCACCCGCATCCGGGCTTTCTAACTCTCCTGCCGACATCATCACCACCGCTACGCCCATGCGCTTAAACACTTGGTCGCACATAAAGGTTTTGCCTTCGCCCTTGCGCCCATGAATGCCCAAAATCAGCGGCACATTGACGCTAGGCAAATCCAGAAAATTTTTGGTGATATGCACCGCGAGGCGGTCTAAAAATGTAGGCGGAATGTAGTAAGCCATAAAAAAACTGGATTGAGACCCCTAAAAGGCCAATAAAATTTTCACTAAAAAAGGGTGGGAGTTACCCCACCCGATGGGAATCTAAGGTTTAGGTGGGAGGAAACGAGTTCATCCCAACGGAAACTTAATAGCGGTAGCCGCTGCCGCCGCTGTAGTTGCCGTTATTGCCCGAATTGGGCTTGTGCACAATAAAGCTCATCACCTGGCACTGCTTGATATTGTCAAACGCTACCACGCGAATATAGCAACTTGGAAACTCTGAACGGCACTGCTGCACTTCATTTAGCACTTCTTGAGGGGAAGTGCAGTTGAACAAAGGCAGTTTCCACATTGTCCAATAGCAGGTTTCGGCTGCGGAGTCTTCATTGAACTCGATGCAGGGGAAATAGCCCTGATCGATGGTGTATTGAATTTGACGCACGATCTGCGCATCCGTCAGCGGAGGCAGGTAGGAAAAAGTCTCGTAACGGCGCTCTTTAGGTAACGTCTTCATGCTGTCCTCAGCGTAGTGATTACTAAACTAAACGGTCTACAAACATCCGCAAGACTAACCCTGCTAATGATCACCCTCTAGCTCATGAGGGTGCCTCGGTTCGCTACCGTCAACCACGGGTTCTGGCCGTAGCTCTGACTGTGGTTCTAACTGTAGTTCTGACCGTGGCTCAGGCACCTGCTCTAACCGTGACTCTGACATGCGATCTATCGCTAGGTTAGGAGTTGGCTCTCTCGCACTAGCGTCTACATGCGTCATCCGTTCTAGCTGCTGGCAACGCTGCTGCGTATTGGCTTGCTGAATGCCGGTTCGAATCATCTCCGGCAAAAAGTCAGCCACCTCTTCAGCAATATGCTCCCGCACAGTCAGAATCCGAAACGCTAAGCTTTGATCTTCCCGAAACAGCGCCTGTAAATAGACTTCGCTGTTTTCGATGCGCTCCTTCAGCGTGAACTCATGGAGCTTAAGGGCACGGGGCGGGTCAGTTTCGTTGAGCTGAGCCAACACCGTCCGCATGGCCTGAAAGGTCAAATAGCTAATTAACGTCTTGGCGGTATCTTTCGCAATCTGCTTGAGATCCATAGGGTTTTGCTAACGGATAAAACATAAGGTTAGTTGTATCCGTTAGCAGCCTGATTAGATGGTGTCAACGGCTTCAAACTCGAACTTGATTTCTTTCCACAGCTCGCAAGCAGCGGCCAAATCAGGGCTCCAGCGGCAGGCTTCGCGAATCACATCGCCGCCTTCGCGCATCAGGTCGCGGCCTTCGTTGCGGGCTTGCAGACAGGCTTCTAGCGCAACGCGGTTAGCGGTTGCCCCGGGTGCGTTACCCCAGGGGTGACCCAGGGTGCCGCCGCCGAATTGCAGCACAGCGTCATCGCCAAAGATTTCGACCAGTGCGGGCATGTGCCACACGTGAATACCACCCGAGGCCACAGCCATTACGCCAGGCATGGATGCCCAGTCTTGGGTAAAGTAGATGCCCTTGGACGGATCTTTCTCAACGTAATTTTCACGCAACAGGTCTACAAAGCCCAAGGTCACGGCTTTGTCGCCTTCGAGCTTGCCCACCACGGTGCCAGTGTGGATGTGGTCGCCACCCGACATGCGGAGACACTTTGAGAGCACGCGGAAGTGAATCCCGTGGTTCTTCTGACGGTCGATCACGGCGTGCATGGCGCGGTGAATGTGCAGCAGAACGCCGTTGTCGCGGCACCAGTGAGAAAGCGTCGTGTTGGCGGTGAAGCCTGCTGTCAAGAAGTCATGCATGACGATGGGCATGTTGAGTTCTTTGGCATACTCAGCCCGCTTCAGCATTTCTTCGCAGGTACCAGCAGTCACGTTGAGGTAATGACCTTTGATTTCGCCAGTTTCGGCCTGGGCTTTATGGATGGCTTCAGCGACGAAGGTGAAGCGATCGCGCCAGCGCTGGAACGGCTGAGAGTTGATGTTTTCGTCGTCTTTGGTGAAGTCTAGACCACCGCGGAGGCACTCGTAGACGGCACGGCCGTAGTTCTTCGCCGACAGACCGAGCTTGGGTTTGATGGTGCAGCCCAGCAGGGGACGACCATACTTGTTGATTTTGTCGCGCTCAACCTGGATGCCGTGGGGTGGGCCTTGGAAGGTCTTTAGGTAGGCAATGGGAATCCGCAGATCTTCTAGACGTAGGGCTTTCAGTGCCTTGAAACCAAACACGTTACCCACCAAGGACGTGAGTAGGTTGGTGACAGAGCCTTCTTCAAACAAATCCAGCGGATAGGCGATGTAGGCGATGAACTGGTTGTCTTCGCCGCGTACGGGTTCGATGTCGTAGCAGCGGCCTTTGTAGCGGTCGAGGTCGGTCAGCAGGTCAGTCCACACAGTGGTCCAGGTACCTGTAGAGGATTCTGCGGCTACGGCTGCGCCCGCTTCTTCGGGGGGGACACCGGGCTGAGGCGTCATGCGGAATGCGGCCAGCACGTCAGTGTCTTTGGGGGTGTAATCGGGCGTGTAATAGGTTAAGCGGTAATCCTTAACCCCAGCTTCGTACCCAGACTTACTCTGGGTTTTGGTTTGTGAATAAGACATCGTTTCCCTTCCTAATGAATCGCTTAGATCCGAACACAAACACACACAAGTCCCTGTGTGTACCTACTTGGAGATGCACACAAAATGCTGTAGCCAGCGAGGAACAACAACTGATGATCGACCAGTAAAGTCTTTCTCAGGGCGTTAGTGCGAGTGCCAACACGTATCGATGTGATCGCGTGATGCCCTAATGTTGGGTTCATCAAGAATATATCAGGGATTCAATAAGTTAAACGTTGAAACTTCTTTGACTCTCTATAACTAGAGTTTATATTTGTGTTGGCTTGTAACAATTTACTTGAATGTGTATCTAGTGATGGATATTTAACGAATATGTGCATGGCTCATTGAGCCTGACTATTGCGATGCATGGATAAAGGGATATCGCGCGTCTCGCGGTGAAATAGGTCAAATTGGAGCAACAGTGGGTGTAATTTGATAGCACTGCTGTAGGACTGGTCGTGTTGTAGACATGTGGATGATAATTCTGAATGCCCTAAGCCTTAAGCAGTTTAGCAACCCTGACCACAGGTCTAGAACATCACCGTAGGATTGGTAAACGGTGACTGATGAAGATTGCCGATGTGATGGCGCTCTGTTGAACGAGGTGGTCAGAGATCACGTTGATGAATTCGATTTAGTTGGCTAAGGCGAGGGATGGTTCCTGCCTAAAACTCGCTAAAGATTTGTTAAGCCCGTTCTATTCACCCACTCGGTTCCGTACTTAACGCCAGTTCGGGTTAAGGGGGTTTTGGGGCACCGCGCGTCGCGCGGTGCCCCAAAACCCCTAATGTGCCGTGCGCGTCGCGCACGGCACATTAGGGGTTTGAGCTTATCCCGAACTCAGGTTACTTACGTTGGGCTTGATCTGCTCAATGGCAGCTTCCAAATCGCGGGTAAATTGCCCCACGTTAAACAGTGGGAGGGTATGACGTTGGGAGATTAGATGCTGGCGCAGGGTATTTCGCTCTGCTGTATGGGTGGCGTAGTAAATGGCTTTGGCGATGTAGTCTTCAGTACTGGTACAGATCAGCTTATCCAATTGGGCGGCTGCGCAAATGCTAGCGCCCATGCGCGAGGCATTGGTCGGGCCGGGGCGGGTCAGCATCGGGGCACCTCCCCAGAGGGCGGCGATCGCCGTGGAACCGGCACTATAGATAAAGGTGTCCAACACCAGATCCACAAGCTGATACTGCGCTAAGTAGTCAGCGTAGGAGGAGCGATCGCGGAAGATCAGCCGATCGGAGTCAATTCCATGCTGCTGGGCGGCGTGGCGCAGGTTTTGATTGGTCTCGTCCACTAACCCCGTCATCAACCACAGCACGCTGGTCGGCACTTGGCGCAAGATCTCCATCCATGCAGCAAACAGGTCAGGGGTGATTTTGCGATGGGTGTTAAAGCAGGCGAAGACCACACCCTCAGCAGGCAGGCCAAACTCTGCGCGCGTGAGGGGGCGATCGCTCACCCCCAGGGCTGATCCCACAAAGGCATGGGGGAGGTAAATCACCTGCTCGCTGTAGTGCGCAGCAATGTCGGGGGGCAAAATCCAGCGATCGCCCAAGATGTACTGCACAAACGGAGCGCCCATCGTAGCGGGATAGCCCAAGAACAACGCCTGCACGGGCGCAGGCTGGTGCGCCAAAATCGCTGCGCCACTGCCAATGGTGTAGCCCGCTAGGTCGATGAGCACCTGCACGCCATCGTCGCGAATTTGAGCCGCCGCATCGCGGTGAGAATAGGTGGCAAGGTTGAGGAAGCGATCGCACCCCCGCTCAATCTGTTCCGTGATCACGTCGTAGGCATCAATCGTGGCATAGGCAAACACCTCATACCGGCTGCGATCGTGCTGCTGAAAGATTTGGTATACCAGTCGCCCCACGGCATGATCGCGAAAATCTGGCGAGAGATAGCCAATGCGGAGTTTGGGGCCGGATGTGGAATCGGCAGGCGGTGGTAGGGGATTGGGCGCGGTCGCGGCATAGGTCGCGAACTGCTTGGCCTGGGATTTTGCTGCCGCATGGTGCAGCTCCGGCGCAAGGGGAAAAAAGTTGAGAATGTAAGGATTGGGCGAAAACACCGACTCGCCGCGAATCCCCGCCTCGGTCAGCGCTACCAGGTCTTGAATTCGCTGGTCATAATCGCGCCAGTCGCAGAGTTGCATTCGCAAAAAGCTGCTGAAGCCGGTGACATAGTGGGCCTTGGGATTTAGCCGCAGCACCGTCTCATAGCAGTCCAGCGCGTCTAGCAGCTGATCTTGATATTCTAGGATTTGCCCCAGTTGGAAGTAGGCATCAGCATGGGCCGCATCTAGCGCGATGACCTGACGGAAATGGTCTACCGCTGCCTGCAGCCGTCCCTGTTGTTTATACAGGTGGGCGAGGTTGAGATGGGCCGGTAGGTAATCGGGCTGACGCTGAATGACTCGCTGAAATTCGGGCTTTGCTCGCTCTAAATCACCCTGGGTTTGCCAGACGCTTGCTCGGTTGGCGATCGCCTCCACAAGATCAGGCTTCGCCCGCAAGACCCGTTCATAACACGCCAGCGCCTCCGTCAGTCGCCCCTGCTGTTGCATCAGCGTTCCTAAATTATTCAGCGCCATCCAATGCTGCGCATTCAGGCTCAATGCAGTGTTTAGGCTCGCTTCTGCAGCGGCCAACTGCCCCTGCTGCTTTTGTGTAATGCTGCGCTGAAAGGCCGCTTCGGCCCTCTCAAGGCTGTCGGCTTCCTGGTTGGCATCCTGGTTGGCCTCCTCACGCGGGAGAAACACTGCCGAGGGGGTAGGGGCTGCGGGCAGAGGGCTGTGCGGTGCAGTCGCAAACTCCATCATGGGTGCGATCGTCCGCCCCCTATCCTGCGGGGAACGACCCCTATCACGGCCAGTATCATTGAGCGAGCCCATTGGCTCTAGGGTAATCAGCTTCGCAATTTCATCCGTCTGAAAGCCCAACACCATCGCCTGCTGCACAGCGGGCAACACCTGCACGTCATACAGTTCGGTAATCAACCCGCCTTCTAACCGCAGCCAGTGCTCAAGGGTGCCCGTGCGCAAATTGATCACTACCAGTCCACACTGCGGCTCGGCTCCGCGCTGCTGCAACAGGTCATCCAGCGCCAGCCCGCCAAAGGTGGCATCGTCTCGGCGAGATTTGGACAGACCCACGATCGCCCAATGTTTCCAAAAGGCTAGCCCGCGCAGATAACCGGGGCAAAAGGCAACCGGTTCAAACCGCCCCGCTGCCACATCCACATAGCCAAACTCGCCTCGGCCTGAGTTGAGCACCCAGAGGCGATCGCCATACCAGCGGGGCGAATGGGGCATTGACAGACCGCTCACCACCACCTCACCTGAGGGCACGTCCAGCACGGCACCGCCCTCCTGACGGCGATCGCGCCAGCCATCCACCACATCCGACTGGCTCACCACCGTGACGTATTTCGGCGCATCATCCACTACCGCCAGCCCATTCAAGTGGCAGCGGTCTTCGTTAATCAGTTGGGAAATAAACGGCGGCATCCACAGAGGGCGACAACTATGGCGATCGCCCACGGTCGCTAAACAGTTCAACACCGTCGCCACAAATATCAGGCGTGGCGTCTCCCCATCCCCAGGCAGCGCCACCACATCGTGGATATCTAAGTTGCCGGTGGTGTACCCCACGCGCGGCACATAGAGCTGGGTGCAGCCCTCGTAGGCTTGCCCTTGTCGCAACACCTGATCCAGCTGCCAAATCTGGTATTGGGTGCTGAGAAACAACCGCTGCGGCGTGGCATAAAGCCCCATCGCTTGGTCAAATATCCGCTCATAGCCCGAGAGCTGCCCCTGCGGCGTCGCCCCGATCAACAGCAGCCGATTGGTTTGGTAGGTGGTGCAGGCCAGACTCAGCTGCTCTGCCTGCAGCCACCCTGCTACCTCAGCCGAGCCGATCATTCGCAATCGGGTCGCCGATTCTGGCATCAGCGGCGGATTAGAGCCTTGAGACGCTGAATCAGTCATAAGGGGATGGGCCTAGGGCACATTGACTGGAATAAGTGCTTTCTCAGGCACATAGCTGACATAGCGCCCAGCGTCTGCCAGGATGACCCCAATCCGCAGCGACCAGTCAGGCCCCACCTCTCGCAGATCTTCCCAGGGAATGGCAACCTCTAGACAAGTGTCGATGCCGACTTTGGTATGGGTGTGGCAAGAGTGCCACTGGAAATAGTCACCTGCTTCTTGCAGCCAGCGATCGCCCGTTACCAAATTAATCCCCAAGTGGTGATGAAAGTGATAATTCGCTGGCTCGTCGTCTGGCAGCGCTGCAAGGGGGGGCGGGCTATTGTGCATGGGGCGATCGGGGTAGTACCACAGCAGATGAAGCTCAGGCGGGATATCGATCCCCAGACGGGTGCCGCTGGCAAAGTCGACGCGCAGATACAGATACAGGTGATCAACGCCATACCAGAGCCGCTGAATCTTGCTGCTGCGGTGCATCGTGCCGCGCGCACCGCCAATTTCGATCCGCCCGGCCTGATCCCAGTCCTGCTCATCGGCACGCCCGTCAATCACGGGGTGGATGAAGTTAGACGGTGCATGATCCCACTGGCGGTTGTGGTCTTCGATTGGGCGGCGCACCTCGGGTGGAATCGACTCACCCAACGCGGTATAGACTGCGGCCACATGCTCGCGAAATAGCTGGTCAAACATGGCGTCTTGATTAGAGCTGTGCCCCTCGCCCAACCACCAAAACCAGTCTGAGCCCTCAGCGGCATACAGTGCTTCCCACGCTTCAGGATTACTGTCTTCAGTGGCTTCGGGATGGCGGGCCAGCGCTAGTCTTGCCTGGGTTAGCAGATCCCACGCGCGGTTTTTGGCAGGGTCTCCAATCCAGGTGGTAAAGTTGCCATCTACCCAAGAGCCACTGTGCAGCGACTCTGCTGGCAGGGTGGCAGTTGGCGGAAACTGATCGAGAAATTCTGACACGGTGACTAGCTGGATGCCATCGTGGTTGCTGAGCTGCCCGTAGAGGTTTTCTAAAAAAGGAATGCCGTCGCGCTCGTAAAACTCCCAGCAGTTTTCGCCATCTAGGGCAATGGTAACCAACCAGGGCTGGTCTAGTGTGGTGCTGCCGCTGGTTTGGTGGGTGGTAACCGTGTGGGCGATCGCCTCTAACTGCTCTACTAAATCAGATGCGGCATCTTCGGGGGCCATGCCGCTATAGGTAAAGCCCACCAGATCCGACAGGCGGTGATCGCGAAACACAATGGCCAGATCGCCATCGGGCGTTTCTAATCGATAGGGGCGATACAGCAGCTCTGGCTCTTGCACGGTGCCGTGGGCATCGCGGTGAAAGAAGTGCTGTATCGTCCAACCCAGAACCGCCTCATCCGAAATTAGCCACTGAAAGCCTTGCTGCGCCACATAAGGCAGAATTCCAGGACTCACCGACTGCTCTGACGGCCACAGCCCGCGAGGCTCTCGCCCAAAGCGATCGCAATACATGGCCCGCGCCTTCGTCAGGTGACGGGGAATGTCTTCCTCCCACTGAAAGCGAGATTGGGGCAGCCCCATCTGGGGCACCGCCACCCGCCCCGAGTCGGTATCGGCCAGCAGCGGCAGAATGGGGTGAGTATAGGGAGTCGTCGTCACCTCCAACTGTCCAGCGTCCTGCATCTTGCGGTGCTGAGGCACGATCTGCCGCAGAATGTCGCGCTGTTTGGAATAGATGCGCTGGCGATCGCTCAGACTAAAATTTTGACCCTGGTCTAGCCAAGTGGCGATCGCCGGGTCATCCCAAAACAGCGGATCGAACCATGACAGGTTATGCCACGCCAGCAAATCGCTAAAGTCTTGATGAGTCCAATAGTCCACACACCAATCCCAGCCCTTGTCTTGCCGCTGTTGGTAGAGATCGCGATAGCGCGGATGGGGATCGATGAGGGTGCGATGATGCCCATCAAAAAAATGCTCTACGATAAAGCGCTTATCTTTTGGGGTCAGGTTTTCTAAGGGAGACAGCGCCAGCGCCAGGTAGGGGTCAAAGGCGGTACCCGCCACATAGTCCTCAATTTGCAAAATCAGCGAGGGCACCAGGTTCACAGTTTGGTGCAGCTTTGGATATTTCTCAAGCAGCAGCACCAGATCAAGGTAGTCTTTGGTGCCGTGCAGCCGCACCCAGGGCAACCGATATTGCCCGCCCGAGCGGCTTTTATAGAGGGGTTGGTGCTGATGCCAAACAAAAGCAACGTAGAGCGGATGGGGCATAGGGGTGTGTAGAGTTGCAACCTAACAATATGGCAGGCCTAGGGCGTGTCATCAATTCCGACCAAAAGCCTTGTGCTATGAGCGTTGCCACGCCCGATCCAAAAACAGACTAGGGGCTGTGACCGTTCATTTCTGGGCCATTAGCGGCTAATTGATGACAGCCCTTAGAACGGGCGATCGCCAACTATCGAACGAGTCCAATCAAAAAGCAGGGAATGCAACACGCTTCCCTGCTTCAGAGTGTATCAGCCCCGTCGAAAAGAGGCGTGGAAATTTAGCCTAGAACACCTGCTCCACTTCCACAATTTCGGGAATGCGCTCCCGCAGGCGGCGCTCAATGCCCATTTTGAGCGTCATGGTAGAGCTGGGGCAAGACCCGCACGCACCTTGCAGCCGCAGCTTTACCACGGGGCCGTCAAGTTCTACTAGCTCTACGTTGCCGCCATCCGAGATGAGGTAAGGGCGCAGTTCGTCTAGAACTGTCTCCACATTATCGTTGGTTAGTTCCATCGTTGTGGTCATAGGTGGTTTCCTTGGGATGAGTCGATACTTTTATTTTAGAGGGTAGGGAGAGGGTAGGGTTTAAAGCGGTAAGGGCAACGCATTTCGGCAATCCCCATTGCTTCTTATCGCTTCTTATCGTTAGATTCGGGATGACCTGCGTTGCCCTGAATGGTTGCCCCTAACGAACGATGATACTCGTTACACGGCTGCGGGCTGAAGCATGGCGATATTGCCAAAGCTAAAGTCGTTAACGTGGGTTTTGTCCCCGATTTGAGTCTTAATCGTGCGCTGGGTGAGCACAAAGTAGTCGCCGACTTTCGTGAAGTGGTCTTCGAACTGGCTCAAGCCGCCGCGCTGCTCACCTGTGGTCGGATCGTGATAGACCGCATCGTAGGTGTGGGAAAGGTAGCCCTCGCCCGTGTCGTGGGTGCTAAAGGTGTTGATGGTGACCACAGTGCCGTGGATGTGGCGATGCACCAGCACCACTTCGTTATTGCGTACTTTGTAGCGATCGCCCTCAGTAGCGCCATGAACCAAAAGTTCGACTGCGCCGGTTTCGTCGGTCTCCCCAAAGGAGAACTCGTTTTTGCCGTGGGTGGTTTCAAAATCGCGGCGAACGCGGTGAATGGCGATTTCCCAAGCCTGCTCAGCGATCGCCTTCTTGGCGGCCTCGTCGTTTACGCCGCTGACCTCAGCTTTGAGATCCGACCCAATGCGCACGCTGCCTGTATACACCGTGCCGTCCATTGTGAGGGTGACATCGGCGGTATAGCCAGGGAAGTTGCTATCCCAGGTGTAGCGATTTTCGTAGGCGGCTCGCATCAGCGCCCGGGCATCGGTGGTGACTGTCATAAAATAAACCTCAGGTAAAAAACCTTTTGCCAGGGGAAATGATCAAGGCTGTGTAATGCTGTGTCGCAGCACCACGGCTTGTCTATAACTCCCCAGCCATCAACTTCCTAGTGTAGCGGGTTGGGTTAGGTGGGTCATGCTGCGATAAAGACGTTGGAAGCAAGCGGGCGATCGCCATAAGTTCCCACACATCTGAGAAACATTTGAGAAATGTAGGGATCAAGAGCCTCTAACCGCCTGAATCCTGCTGTCTTAATCCCGTCGCCTCAATCCCGCCTAAAGCTAGACCTGACTAAAGTGAGAAATGCCTGCGCTTTCGGATTACACCTCAACCAGGGCCGATTCGAGTTCAGCATCTGCCCAGCCGAGTTGCTCAAGTTGGGCGATCGCCCCGTCTAAGATCGCGACTCCTTGAGTCACCGACTCGAGCACCGCCAGTTGCTTGCGCAGCTCTGCCGCATTGGGGAATCCTTTGGCATACCAGGTCATGTGTTTGCGCGCTTGCCGAATGCCGCGATCGCCCTTATAGTCCCACAGCATGATCAGATGGTCGCGCGCCACTTGCAGCCGCTCGACTGGGCTGGGCTGGGGCAGGTGCTCCCCCGTGCGCAAGTAGTGATCAATCTCGCCCACCAAGAAGGGATAGCCCAGGGTGCCCCGCGCGCACATGACGCCGTCTGCTCCCGTTTGCTCTAGGCAGGCGATCGCCGCCTCAACTGAGAAAATGTCGCCGTTGCCAATAACCGGAATCGACAGCGCCTGCTTCACTTGGGCAATCCATTCCCAGCGGGCTGCCCCGTTATAGCCTTGGGCGCGGGTGCGACCGTGCAGGGTCAGCATTTTTGCGCCTGCATCTTCCATGCGACGGGCAAACTCAACCGCGTTAATGTCACTATCGCACCAGCCGATGCGGGTCTTCACCGTCACGGGCACCTGCACCGCCTGCACCACCGAGCACACAATCTGCGCGGCCAGCTCTGGTTGCCGCAGCAGTGAGGAACCGCCGCCGTTTTTGGTGATTTTGTTCACCGGGCAGCCCATGTTGATGTCTACGGTATCGGCCCCTTCATCCACCGCTTTTTGCGCGGCCTCTGCCAAAAAGTCGGGGCGGCAGTCAAAGAGCTGAATGCTAATGGGGCGCTCATTGGGGTCAATTTCCATGAGCTTGGGCAACTGCTTCACGTAGTGCAGCCCCGTTGCATTCACCATTTCGGTGTACATCATGGAATGGGGGGCATAGCGCCGCACCAGTCGCCGAAAGACTAAATCTGTGACCCCCGATAGGGGCGACTGCAACACCCGGCTCTGTAGCTCAACTGCGCCAATCTGCAGCGGTGTAGCCAACCGAGCCTGTAATTCTGGCGACAGCATACCCATTCATTCCGCAAAAACGTCCATCTTCTAGGCTAACAGACCTGGAGAAAGTCCTGCGGGTCCATGCACTGGGAGATCTAATCAGGGAGATCTAATCGGGCGATCGCCCTTCTCGAATCCACAGGGCGAGACCGCCCCCTCGGCCTCGTGCAGCAATATAGTCATCAGTGATGCTGAAAAAGGCAAAGAAGGGCAGTGTGCCAATGCGTTGCTGGGGAAAGGCCTTTGCCTTCGCCTCGCCGCCGCGAATGCTACCTTGGTAGAGGGTTCGCCCAAATAGGCTCAGGGTGACGTGCGTAAAGTCAAATGCCAATAGATTCTTCTTGGGCTGGTAGCGGCAGGGGCCAGATAGCTCTAATCGCAGACGACCCACTTGCGCCTGGTTGGTGATGGTGCCGAACTGGGACTCTGTCAGAGGAGTCGCGATAGTTGTGGGATGTTCGTCGCTGCTCGCCAACTCTGGCTGCTGAAAACCAATGCGAGCCACCGCCAGTCGGGGCACATAGAAGCCTTTGCCCAGCGCAATGCCGCCGCGCGATTGCTTCCGCACCCCCGTCGTAAACCACAGCCGCCATTGTCCTGAGAGCGCATCAAAGGAGAACGAGCGGCGATCGCCCTTGGCCTGGGTTTCTAGCGCTAACAACGCCGGCACGAGCGAATCGGCAGACGGACGAGGCTGGGAGCGATCGCCCCACGCTACCGCAGCCTGCTGGAGAATCCGTAAAGCGTCTGAGTCAGTCTCGCGAGAGACCGCAGCAGAACCATCCTGGATCAGATCATTCACAGCATCAGTCACGGATTGAGTCCAAGTCCACATTGAGCCCGAGGCCACACTGCGCCTGCTGCCGCATCAGGTGATCCACCAGCACTAGCGCCACCATCGCCTCCACCATGGGCACAGCGCGAGGCAACACACAGGGGTCGTGGCGACCTTTGGCCGCTAGCACGGTTTCTGCACCGGCAGTCGTCACCGTGTTTTGCGCCTTGCGGATGGTGGCTGTGGGTTTAAACGCAATGCGAATCAGAATATCTTCCCCATTGGAAATGCCGCCCTGCACCCCGCCCGAGCGATTGGTGCGAGTTCGCACCCCCCCCTGCTCATCCACATAAAACTCGTCATTGTGCTCACTTCCCGGCATCAGCGTGCCCGCAAAGCCTGAGCCAATCTCGAAGCCCTTGGTAGCAGGTAATGACATCACCGCCTTTGCCAAATCCGCTTCTAGCTTGTCAAACACAGGCTCGCCCAAGCCTTTGGGAATGCCACGCGCCACGCATTCCACAACTCCCCCAAGGGAATCGCCCTGGTCGCGATACTGCTCAATCAAGTCCACCATGCGCTCAGCGGCTTCGGCATCAGGGCAGCGCACGATGTTGCTTTCTACCTCTGCCAGCGTGATGGTACTGGGGTCGACGACGGCCTCCAAATCCTTGATGCGTTTGACATAGCTGACGATTTCAACCCCAGCAATCTGGCGCAGAATTTTTTTGGCGATCGCCCCTGCTGCAACCCGCCCAATGGTTTCTCGCGCAGACGATCGCCCACCCCCCTGCCAGTTCCGAATCCCATACTTGGCGTCGTAGGTGGCATCGGCATGAGACGGACGATAGGCGATCGCCATGTCGTCATAGTCGTGCGATCGCGCATCTTTATTTCGCACCAAAATTGCAATCGGCGTCCCCAGAGTTTTGCCCTCAAAGACTCCCGACAAAATCTCGCACTGATCCGCCTCTTTTCTAGGCGTCGTGATTTTGCTTTGCCCCGGTCGCCGCCGATCCAGCTCTAGCTGAATCTCGTCTGCTGATAGAGCAAGCTGGGGTGGGCAGCCATCCACCACCACCCCTACCCCACCCCCGTGAGATTCACCAAAGGTTGTAATTCGAAATGCATGTCCAAACGTGCTGCCCATGCGGGTTTAAATCCTAACCCCTACACAGGAAGCTTAGCTTAAAATTGTCGCCCATAGCTGTCAGGGACATAGTCTACATTGGGCTGAAGCGGCCCCTCATACTCGTTACCTCGCCCCATCAGTTCTGGCAGCGGATCGCTACCGGGCAGCACCTTAGATTCCGTCGTGGCAATATAGCCGACGTAAAATGCGCCAGCCTCCATGTTTAGGGCGCTGGCGGTTACATCACCTTCCAACCGGGCGGTGCTCTTCAGGGTGAGCTGACCTTCTGCATGAATTTTGGCCTTGACCACGCCGTGGATAATGATGTTGTGACCGCGCAGTTCTGGCCCTTCTACCAGACCGCTCTGAGCAATCACCACATCGTTGCTCACATGCACCCCCCCATGCACAATGCCATCAACCTGAAGGTTGCCATCGACATGCATGGTGCCCTGAAGCTCAGTTGTCGCGCTAATGTAGGTCGCGGTTACTTTGGGGGCTACTGGACTTTGGGATTGAGAATACGATTGCTGAGGCTTTTGCTTGCGTCGAGAAAAGTTAAACATGGGCTGAAAGATCCTCCAAAAAAGACCGGATGGTTAGCGTGATGACCAAGACCCGTGCATGAACCTCACCCTAATGTTTGACATGAAACACAGCGTACTCAAAATAGTGCCATGAATTCAATTTCTCTGGCGATCGCAATTCCACCCCACACTCAGGGAATTCGCCAAGCGATCTCCAAAAAAAGCAGGCAAAAAGAAAGCACCCTCCAACGAGGGTGCTAAGCCTAGCTAAAGTTAATTCGCGCTTATCCGTGGATAGAAGGAGCTGTAAGCGCTACAGGTGTAGGCTCCCCAGCAGCCAAATCCAAGGGGAAGTTGTGAGCATTACGCTCGTGCATCACTTCCATACCCAGGTTGGCACGGTTGAGCACATCAGCCCAGGTGCTAATCACGCGACCCTGGCTATCCAATACCGACTGGTTGAAGTTAAACCCGTTCAGGTTGAACGCCATCGTGCTGATACCCAGCGCGGTGAGCCAAATGCCCACCACTGGCCACGCACCCAACAAGAAGTGCAGTGCACGGGAGTTGTTGAAGCTGGCATATTGGAAGATCAACCGACCGAAGTAGCCGTGGGCCGCAACGATGTTGTAGGTCTCTTCTTCTTGACCGAACTTATAGCCATAGTTCAGAGATTCAGTCTCGGTCGTCTCACGCACCAAGCTCGATGTCACCAACGAACCATGCATGGCGGAGAACAGTGAACCACCGAATACACCAGCCACTCCCAACATGTGGAAGGGGTGCATCAGAATATTGTGCTCAGCCTGGAACACGAACATGAAGTTGAACGTACCCGAGATGCCCAAAGGCATGCCGTCAGAGAAGGAACCCTGACCGATGGGGTAGATCAAAAACACAGAGGTGGCAGCAGCCAAAGGAGCGCTGTATGCCACGCAGATCCAGGGACGCATCCCCAGACGGTAGCTGAGTTCCCACTGACGACCCATGTAGGCAAAGATGCCAATCAGGAAGTGGAATACCACCAATTGGTAAGGCCCCCCGTTGTATAGCCACTCATCCAGAGAAGCAGCTTCCCAGATGGGGTAGAGGTGCAAACCAATGGCGTTAGAAGACGGCACAACTGCACCAGTGATGATGTTGTTGCCATACATCAGTGAACCGGCTACGGGCTCACGGATGCCGTCAATGTCCACCGGAGGAGCTGCCACGAAGGCAATGATGAAGCAGATGGTTGCAGTTAGCAAACAAGGAATCATCAAGACACCAAACCAGCCCACGTATAGGCGGTTGTTGGTGCTGGTGACCCAGTTGCAAAACTGCTCCCATGTACTGGCGCGACCGCGCCCTTGAATGGTAGTAGTCATAGTAATAAATGCGAGTTACAAATGAGAGAATGATACGAACAGTTAATACTCTGTCCGCTCTTGCATAGTAATGACATTCCCCGACAGTCCACAATCTTTGTTTAAGAATTTTTGTTAAAAACGGCTTGAAATTTGCCTCAAACCAACAACTGCCAAACCGCAAATGTAAGTTTTTTAAGCCCTTCGCTCTTCAACTTTCTTTACATTAATAGTGAGCTTCTTTAGCTCGAATTGTTGCTGCATGTAAATATTGGTTAATGCGGCGATCGCCCTCTCGTTCCTAAAAGTTTTGACCATCTGCGTCATCTCTCTTGAGTTCAGATTTGGCGCTTTGGGCGGGGACGGTTTTTAGGCGGGGATGGTTCAATGAATGGTCATCAACAGGTCAGAGGCATCTGTGGCATCTGGCAGCGATCGCACTTGGCCGATTCTACGGGCTAGAGAAAACCCGGCGTGTTTGAGAGCCTGAAGACAGGCATCTGCCTGAGTTTGGGGAACAGATGCGAGCAGCCCGCCCGAGGTTTGTGGATCGACCAGCAAGGGGTAGAGATGGTGATGGCTGACGGATGCTGGTGTGACGATTGAGCTGACAGCGGTGGCATTGCTAGGGTGAATCGAGCTGAGAAGACCGCGATGGATGGTTTCAGACGCGCCCTCGAGAACGGGAATCGCATCTAGGCTCACCTCTGCCGCTAGATGGGAGGCCCGCAGTAGTTCTGCCAGATGCCCCAGCAGCCCAAATCCGGTGACATCGGTGCAGGCGGTTGCGCCATACTGCTGGAAAATTGGAACGGCAGCCTGGTTGGAGTGCAGCATTGAGGCGATCGCCCCTTCGATCCAGCGGCCTTTGGCTTGATGCTGCATATCGGCGGCAAACAGCGTGCCCGTGCCCAGAGGCTTCGTCAGAATCAGCACATCTTCCGGCTGCATGCCGCCTTTGTGCCACAGGCGATCGCCCGCTGCCAACCCGTTGCAGGTGAGTCCCAGCGCCAGGTCAGCTCCTTCGACGGTATGCCCCCCCATTAGTGTGGCCCCTGCGGTCTGTAGCACCTGGCAAACGCCCAACAGCAGCATAACTAGGGTTTCTTCTAGCTTGGCCGCCGGAGCATAGGGTAGCGTGGCGATCGCCAATGCGCTTTGGGGCGCGGCCCCCATGGCAAATAGGTCATTCAGGCAGTGATGCGCCACGATCTGCCCAAACACATAGGGATCATCCACCAGAGCCCGAAAGTAGTCCACCGTTTGCACGAGCACCCGCCCGGGTGGCACCTGCACCACTGCGGCATCATCCGGGGCATCGAGCCCTATGAGCACATCGGGATGCGCTAGGTCGGGAAATGCCGTCCGCACTCGGGTGAGCGATCGCCCCAGCACATCGCCTCCTACTTTTGAGCCACAGCCCGCGCAGTGCATGGGGAGAGCCGCGTCTGCAATCTCCCCTGCTCTGCGGTGGGATGCAGGGGGAGTACTCGTGGCAGGCATCATCGGTGCCAGGTCGGCAAACTGATTCATGAAGACCCAGTCGATGCGGTCTTTCCAGCGCCAGAGCCAGCCCGTAGGGCCGAGACACAAGACCCCCCGTGAGGCCACGGCCGTTTCGTTGCCTAGGCCGACTAAAATCAAAAACTGGCGTTGGGGTACGAAGGGCTGAAGCGGCTGGTGGAGGAGCGATCGCCGCAAATTTTGCTCTAGCGGCTGACCCTGGCGCACGGCGAACACTCCCGCCTTGGGGCGGGGATGGTTCCGCATTGTGGCGACATCCCCAGCGGCAAACACTTGGGGATGCGAGGTGGATTGCAGGCAGTCGTTCACTTGCACAAAGCCACGCTCGTCGGTGGCGAGGCCCGACTGGTATAGCCACGTCGTGGCCGAGGCCTGCGTCACCCAAAAGACGTGATCACAGTCTAGGCACAGTTCCGACTCGCACTGCACCCAATCGGCCCCCACCTCACTCACGCGTTCGCCCAAGTGCAGGCGAATGCCGCGCTCGGTCATTAACCGCTGCATCTTGCGCCGCATGCCGCTGCTGCGCTCGGGCAAAATCTCTGCCCCGCTGTGGATGAGGTGCAGCTCTAAGCCTTGAGACGATACCTGCGCTGCCGCCAGAACACGCTGCAATCGCGCCTGCACGGCCAGCGCCAATTCCACGCCGCCTGCACCGCCCCCCACCACCACCAGCCGCAAGGACTGATGAGGCCGCTGCTGCACCTGCTCGATTAGGGCATCCCACCGCTGCAAAAATTGCGAAATCGGCTTGACGGGAATGGCGTAGTCTTTCGCCCCAGGGACGGTTGAGACTGCTGGGGTGCTGCCCAAATCTAGAGAAAGCCGGTCAAAGGCGATCGCCGGATGCGCTGCACAGAGCACCCGATTGTGAGCCAGATCTAGCCCGATCGCCCGATCGTGAATGAGCCGCGCCCCAGCGAATTTTGCCAAGGGTTGCAGGTCAATGTGGCATTCGTCAAAGCCGTAGAGCCCTGCTACATAGCCCGGCAGCATCCCGGAATAGGGCGTGTGCATGACATCGGTAATCAACGTCAGTTGCGCAGACACAATGGGCTGCATGGCAAATCGCCGCAGGGCGATCGCATGACTATGTCCGCCCCCAATCAACACGAGATCCTGAGTGATGGGGGTTGAGGGAGATCCCATCATGGCTGGTGCTGGGCGTCGGCAGTCCGTAGGTGTGTCATGAGCGGCTAAGGTTAGTTAAATCGGCGATCGCCTTGGGTACGCCATCCGTCAGCACATTATGCCCTTGGGCGGTCACGAGCACATCGTCTTCAATGCGAATGCCGATACCCCGCCAGCGTTCGGGCACCTCTGGTTGACCCTCGACGGGCTTGATATCGGGCTTGATGTAAATGCCGGGTTCCACCGTGGTCACTTGCCCCGGTTCTAAGGTGTGGGCCGTCTCTCCATGCTGGTATACGCCCACGTCATGCACATCTAGCCCTAGCCAATGCCCGGTGCGGTGCATGTAGAAGGGTTTATATTTCTCGTCTTTGATAATGTCCTGTTTGTCGCCTACCAGCAGCCCCAGATCCAGTAACCCGTCTACAATCACCTCCACTGCTGTGTCGTGAATCTGACTATAGGGGTTGCCGGGGTGAACTTGGGCGATCGCCCTCAGTTGGGCTTCTAGCACAATTTCGTAGAGGGCCTGCTGCTCGGGCGTAAAGCGGCCGCCAATCGGAAAGGTGCGGGTAATGTCAGAGTTGTAGTAGTGGTAGGCGCAGCCCGCGTCAATCAATAGCAGCTCTTGGGCCTGCATCTGCCGAGTATTTTCGGTGTAGTGCAAGATGCAGGCGTTTTCTCCTGAGGCCACGATAGACGGATAGGCAGGCCCTACTGCCCCATTGAGCCGAAAGGTATGTTCAATTTCGGCCTGCACTTGATACTCATACACGCCCGGTTTGGCAAACTGCATGGCGCGCACATGGGCTTCGACGGCAATATTCGCCGCCCGCCGCATCTGATCCAGCTCTGCTGCACTTTTGAGCTGGCGCATGGCATGGAGTAGCGGAGCCGGATCGGCGATCGCCGTAGGCCCGGTGCCCCGTTTTGGATAGGTGCGCATCAGCCGTTGCCACATCCCCAGTAGTTTGTCGTTAAAGCGGCGATCGCGCCCCAGTCGATACAGGATGCGATCGCCCCCTACTAAATACTGCGGCAGCTTTTCGCCGAGTTCATCAATGGAATAGGCCTCGTCCGCGCCAAATTTCTCCTTCGCCGCCTCTAGGCCCACCCGATAGCCGGTCCAGGTTTCCTTGTCAGGGTCTTTGGGCTGCACAAACAGCACAAACCGGTGGTCTTCATGGTGTGGCGAGAGAACGGCCACGGCTTCCGCTTCGTCAAACCCCGTCAGGTAATAGAAGTCGCTATCTTGCCGAAAGTTATATTCCACATCGTTGTGCATCACCGCCATCGGCGCACTGCAAAATACCGCCGTGCCTTTGCCCATCTGGGCCATCAACTGCTCACGACGCTGGGCAAATTCCGTTTGCTGCATGAAAGGATTGGGGTTTGAGGATTAGGTAAAACGCGCTAGCGTTGCTGTAACCCTGTGGGCGTGCAGGGTTGCCTAGCAAATACTCTAGCGTGTTCCGTCAATCCTTGGTTAACCGAGTTCGAGATAAGCTCAAACCCTCAACGTGCCGGTACATTGAGGGTTTTGGGGCACCGCGCGCGGTGCCCCAAAACCCTATCAACTCGAACTGACGTTTGGTTAGCTATAGCTCATCACCTCAATCCGCATGCCGTCGGCTGGCAAGCTAGAGCGGCTGAGGGAGAGCGTGTCTCCTCGGCGCTGCACTGAGGTGCCCGACATAACCGTCAGAAAGTCATCCAACGGTTGAATATCGCAGGCGCTAGAGTCAGCAGCCCCCGTGCGGAACTGCGTGGGAATGACCAGCCGTGGGTTGAGGGTCTGGATGGTTTGTCGCGCTTCATCAGGCGTATAGACTTTGGGGCCGCCGCCAACAGGCACCAACAGCACATCCGGCCGACCAATCAAAATTTGCTGCTCTGTGCCAATGGGTGAGGCCGCACCGCCCATGTGAGCAATGGTCAGGCCGCCCATGGTCCACCGCCACACCACGTTAACGCCAAAGCGGCGACCGCCCACGCGATCGTGGTCCGTGCGAATGCCCTGAACATTCAGTCCGCTGATATCGTAAGCGCCCGGCTGCGCCAGTAAACGGGGATTGCCCGGTAGCCCATCGATTGCGCCCTCATCCAGCAGACGGCTGCTGATCATCACCACATCTGCAGCCACGTTGGGACGACGGTAGCCAGCCGTGCAGCCAGCAGGGCGAAATGGATTCACCAAAATACGACGGCCATCGCCAGAAAACAAAAAGCAGGAATGCCCTAAATACTGAATCGAGACGGCTGTTTGCGCCACAGTGGGCGGAGCCAACACACTCGTGGCGATCGCCGTTGCAGCCGTGGCTCCGGCATAGATAAAATGTCGTCGCTTCATGAACTCCTCCACACAGGGGCTTTGGGACAGGCCCCGGGTACACACAGTCATCGCATTGCCCAACCGAATCGGCTGACGCATCGTGACCCTTGCCAGATGGGCGATCGCCCGTCCTGACAGGGTCTTTTTCTGAGTCTCAATCTGGCTCAAGCCAACCTACCGTTAGCTTACAGCGATTTGGGCTACACCTGGGCTGTTGCAGGCTCTGACAACGCCGTGGCTGATAGTAAAAAGTTTCGCAACAGCGGCTTGCCCAACGCCGTCAGAATGCTCTCTGGATGAAACTGGACGCCCTGCAGGTGGGGAAAGTTCCGATGGCGCACACCCATGATTGTGCCATCCTCCACCCAGGCCGTAATTTCTAAACAGTCGGGACAGGTGGCGCGGTCAACCACGAGGCTGTGGTAGCGGGTCGCCAGCATCGGGTTCGCCAGCCCAGCAAACACGCCAACGCCGCTGTGGTAAATCTCAGAGGTTTTGCCATGCATTAACGCTGCCGCCGCGACCACGTGCCCGCCAAACACTTGCCCAATGCCCTGATGCCCGAGGCACACCCCCAGCAGAGGCACCGTTGGCCCCAGATCGCGAATCACGGTCGTAGAAATGCCTGCATCCTCGGGTCGACCGGGGCCGGGCGAAATGACAATGGCCCGGGGCTGAAGCTGGCGAATCTGGTCTAAAGAGATCTGGTCATTGCGGTATACACGAATGTCGTCTGCAATGGAAAATTCTGAGGCCAGCTCGCCAAGGTACTGCACCAAGTTATAGGTGAAGCTGTCGTAGTTGTCGATAACGAGAATCATAAAAAGGAATAGTTCTAACGTCGGACTAGAGAAGGGCTCAGCCGTCTTTCCTGATCCTGACAGAGGACACGCAAGGGTGACAACTCACGGGCAACTACGCGAGCCACAGCTGAATTTGAGCCAGCAGCGGCGGCAGCAGCAGTGACCCCGCCACTAGCAGGGCCGCAAATGCAGCTACCAGCACTGCGCCAGCTGCACAGTCTTTTGCGGTTTTTGCCAATTCATGAAAGGTTTGCTTGACAGTCAGGTCTACGACAGACTCTAGCGCTGTGTTCAATAATTCCATCATCAGCACTGCGCCGATGGTTAGCCCGATCACCGCCATTTCTATCCGGCTAAGGTGAAGAAAGATGCTGAGGGCGATCGCCATCGACCCTACCAGCACATGAACCCGAAAATTACGCTGAGTGCGAAACGCATAGCTCAACCCAGCCCAGGCATATTTGAAGCTGACAAATAAGCTAGGGGCAACTTGCCAGGCTAGGTCACGATTCGGCTTAGCAAATGCCACAGATTTGGGCGGAGTATCGGTTGAAATGGGCTGGGGTGAAATGGGCTGAGGCATAGACACAACAGTGGGGTTGAGACGCCAGAACGATGATTAGGGCATGAGAATCAATCTCAGGAACATCCGCACTTGGGGGACGTATTTCGCCCTATCCTACAGCGGAATTGCGGTCAGCGCCATGGCCCATGAGAGTACCTAGCCCTAAAAACTTAAAAAACTGCACGGGACTGCTGTCTACTTCATACTTCACATCAGCGATGCCCGATCCGTGCAAACTGCCGGGCAATTCACAGCAAAATTCCAACAGGGCTTACTCATGGCTTACTCATACTGAATGAATAAGCCCACCGTCTGCAGTAAGGCGTGTTGCTGCTGCAGCATACGGCTGAGGCTGGCTTCGTCTGGATGATCCCATCCCAGCAGGTGCAGCAGGCCGTGGGTCGCTAGCCATGCTAGCTCTGTCGCGGGATCGTGCGATCGCTCTGTGGCCTGCCGCTGCGCGGTTTCTACTGAGATAATAATGTCGCCTAGGCTTAGGGGAATTTCCTCAAGCGCTTCTGGAGGCAACGTGTGTAACGACTCTAGCGCCGCAAACGACAGCACATCGGTCGGCTGATCGCGCTGGCGATAGTCAGAATTGAGGGCGCGAATACCTGCATCATCTGTTAAACCGAGGCTGAGTTCGTATTGGTGAATCGGCGACAGAGTCGGCTGCAGGTAGCCCAGCCATTGCGTAAACCAAGACTCCCAAAGATCATCCGCTACGTCTGACAGGGGCAAGACCGACAGGGCAGACGCATCATCATCGCCTAAATCATCCAGCGCGGCGATTGGCGTGGCAATTTCGGCCGTCAGCCACCGCTGCACACTCACATCTACCGCGATAGAACGCAGCATAGATCATCACCTCAGCGGGTTTCAGCGAGTTATAAAGGCGAGCCCTACCAGCAGCCCTAGCAGCCCTAGGGTGGTGAGAGCAAAGTGATAAAGAGACTTTCCGCCCTTTTTGACCATGTTGCGCATGGCAAGCTTGACATAGCTAGGGGGCGGTTCCTCAGAGGTCGCTGGGGGCAAGGTTTCCATCTCTCGGCTGGCGACAGAAGTCGGCATTTTGCCTGTTTCCGATGCCAGATCTGCGGATGAGGGGGACTTGGCGGCGCCGCCGTCGTCCGGCTGAGGGAGGTCGTTGCTTGGGTGATTGCTCATAGGGGCATTCTCGTACTGATCATCTCCACAGGTTGTCTGATCGCTCACGGGGATCACTGCAGCAGGCTCACTGCATTGGGCGGGGCATCTATCCATCACCCTGTCGAGATATCCGCTACGATTCGGGCACTCGTGACACAGTCTCGTTGATTCTCTGCACTATACCGTCGTTGTAGCGTTCACCATTTGGTTCTCTTGGCGAAGGCTCGCTTCAATGAAGCCGTCCAGATTGCCGTTCATCACGTCTGCAATGTCCGTTGTTTCTAAATTGGTGCGGAGATCTTTAACCAGTTGATAAGGATGGAAAACGTAGTTGCGAATTTGGTTGCCCCACGCGGCTTCCACCATGTCGCCCCGAATATCGGCTACTTTTTGAGCCTGTTGTTCTTGGGCAATAATCAGCAGCTTTGCCTTAAGGCGGGCGATCGCCTTTTCTTTGTTCTGCGCTTGCGATCGCTCTTCGGTGCAGCGCACCAAGATGTTAGTGGGCAAGTGGCGCACCAGCACCCCGGTTTCAACCTTGTTTACGTTTTGGCCACCCTTGCCACCTGAACGCATGGTGGTAATTTCTATATCCTTATCGGGGAGGTCTAGCTCAATGGACTCGTCCAGAATGGGCATGATCTCTACGCCAGCAAAGCTGGTTTGACGTTTGCCGTTGGCGTTAAACGGTGAAATTCGCACAAGCCGATGGGTGCCCTTTTCGCACTTTAGATAACCATAGGCGTAACGCCCCTCGACTTCTATCGTTACCGATTTGACGCCCGCTTCGTCTCCTTCCGACAGCTCAGCTAACCGTACCTTGTAGCCCCGCCTTTCGGCCCAGCGGGTATACATCCGCAGCAGCATTTCGGCCCAGTCTTGGGCATCGGTGCCGCCTGCGCCTGCATTGATGCTGAGCACGGCGCCTCGGTTATCGTAGGTGCCCGAGAGAAGTTGCTCTAATTCCCACTGGTCGAGCGATCGCTCCAGATGAGCAACATTTGCTTGGGCTTCGGCGAGCAGGGCTTCGTCGTCATCCAGCTCCAGCAGTTCGAGTATGGCTCGAGCATCCTCTAGATTGGTCGTCCAGCGGTGAAACTGCTCTAGATGAGACTTGAGATCGTTGAGTTCTTGCAGCGTCTCTTGTGCCATAGCTTGATCATCCCAAAACTCGGGCTGGGCGGCGCGCTGCTCAAGATCCTCAATTTTGGCAGTCAGGGCTGGCAGGTCAAAGATAGTCCTGGGTTTGCCCCAGGCGCTCAGTCAATTGATCGATGGTGCGTTTTAATTCAGGCGTCTCTAGCATGAGCGATCGCATCTCTTCTTAATTGGGTTGTGATCGTGTGATCTGTAATAGCTAACCCTACATCCCAGCCGTCCCGACCGGAATGCTAATCCACTAGCCAAGACCCAGCCCCTATTTTAGCGCCAGATCAGGGCTCCCGTTGAAAGCGTTGAGGAGCTGTCAAGAGCGCTGAATCGTCACAAAAATATCGTTGAGAATGGCCTGGGCACCTTGGGCTTTAAGCTGATCAGCAAGATCCAGCCCCAGTTGCTCAGCAGCATCTGCGCTACCGCTGACGGTGCCCTGCACAAGGGTTTGACCGTCGAGGCTAGCGACTACCCCGGCTAGGGTGAGGGTGCCCTCCTCGATGGTGGTGGTGACGCCGATAGGCACCTGACAGCCGCCTTCGAGCGATCGCAAAAAGGCTCGCTCAGCATAGCAGCGGGAGGCTGTAGGAGGATGCTCCAATGCCTTGAGCAGATGCAGCACCTCGGCATCGTCAGCCCGGCACTCAATTCCCAATGCGCCCTGCCCCACCGCATGCAGCGAAATATGAGTGGGGATCGCCTGATCGATGCGATCGCCCATCCCCAACCGCCGCAGCCCCGCCACCGCTAGAATCAGTGCGTCATACTCACCAGCGTCGAGCTTACTGAGGCGAGTGTTAAGATTGCCCCGCACATCTTTGAACGTGAGCTGGGGAAAATGATGCCGCAGTTGCGCCAAGCGCCGCAGCGACGAAGTGCCAATCACAGCCCCGTCTGGTAGACTATCCAATTGCTTGCCCGCATGCTTGCTGTGCAGCACCAGCGCATCGGCGGGGTCTTCTCGTTCAGTAACGCAGCCTAAGATCAGACCTTCGGGCAGATTCGTCGGTAAATCTTTAAGAGAATGCACCGCAAAGTCAATATCTCCCGACAGCATCCCCACTTCTAGCTCTTTCGTAAATAGCCCCTTGTCGCCAATTTTTGCGAGCGCCACATCCAAAATTTTGTCACCCTGAGTGCTCATGGTGTGCACTTCAAAGCTGCGATCGGGAAACGCCTTCTGCAATTGCGCTTGCACCCAATGAGTCTGCACCAGCGCCAACTGGCTTTTGCGCGAACCAATACGAATCGGACGGGGAGGACTGGCAACCATGGGTAAAAACTGTTGAGAATTGTTGAGAGGAATCGCGGAATCTGGCGAACTTCCTGGCGTTGAGCCATTTATCAGCTTACCGCAGGAGGGGACATCCCAATCACAACAGAGGCAGTTGCTATAGAATAGCGGCAACGCTAAATGGCTAGGCTTCTGACCCCACGTTGGGAGGATGGCTGTGGCGTGAACCCTATGTTGTGAACCTGAAGTCGCAACATAGGGTTCACGGTAACCTTGCCCCGATCAGGGAACGCTGTCCTGTCCTTCTCTGACCCAATTGTTTCTCTTTTATTTTGGATAGCCCAGCCAATTATCTTGAACGCTAGACCTTGAACGCAAGACAAACGCCATGGTAAAAAAACTGCCCAAACTGATTTCAATGGCAATGCTGGTCGGGCTGCTCGTCTTTCTCTATATCGGGTTGCAAGGCGAAGCGGTGCTAGCAGGCTAGGGACTGTCATCAATTGGCCGTTGATGGCCTAAAAATCAGCAGTTTCAGCCCCTAGCCTGTTTTGGGGTCGGGTGTGGCACCGCTGATGAAATCAGGATTTTAGCCAGAACTGATGTCACGTCCTAGGCGTCGCTTGCTGCTTTTTGCTTTGCATGGCAGCAACTGCATGCCTGGGTCTATGCCGTGCCCAAATAGCCCCACAGATTGTCCGTGCGAACAGCGGCGCGACCGTTATGGATTGAGGATGCTTCCTGGAACTGAGGTTCTATCAGAAACTCTCCCATTTTGTTGATGAAGCCCCATTTTCCCTGCACGTTGACAGCCGCGATGCCTTCAGAGAAGGGGTAAGCATCCTCAAACTGTAGGGGAATGATGCGATCGCCCTTTAGGTTAATAAACCCATAGCGATCGTCGTCGCGCACCAGCGCCATACCTTCGCTAAAGCTAAAGGTGTCGTCAAACTGGGGGGCGATCGCAATGTTGCCAAACGCATCCACATAGCCATACTTCCCGTTCATCCGCACCCGCGCCAGTCCTTCGCTGTAGGAATGCGCCACGTCAAACTGCGCCGGGATCACCAGCTTGCCCAGCTTATTGATAAAGCCATACTTGCCGTCTAGCGTAATGCGCGCCAGCCCTTCACAAAACTCATCCGCGCTGTCAAACTGCGGCTCGATTACAATGCGGCCTAATTTATTGATATAGCCATAGCGGTGCTCAATTTCCACCCCGGCCATGTCTTCACTAAAGCCGTAGGCAGCGCTTTTATAGTCGGGATAGATGGCAAAACTACCATTGGGGTAGATGTAGCCAAATTTGTGCGCCAGTTCCACGCGCGCCAGTCCCTGCATAAAGTTTTCGGCACTGTCAAACTTCGGCGGGATCACCAGCTTCCCCAGCTTGTTGATGTAGCCCCACTGGTGGTCGATGGCCACCCGCGCTAGACCTTCCGAAAACTGGTAGGCCCCTTCTTGGTAGAGGCTGATGGCGTCGAAGCGGAACATGGGGGGAATTTCGAAGGTTCCTGAGGGGTCAATATAGCCGAGGCGATCGCCCATCACCACTGCCGCCAACCCTTCAGAAAAATCTCTAGCGACATCAAACTGGGGTTCAACAATGACTTGATACGTGGGCTCATCCGGCTCTTGCAAAAACGTTGCCAGATCCTCCGCTGAGATAGTTTTGCTGGGGATCGGGGCAGGCAGCATCGCCAGTGCGTCTGCTGCCGTCTGAAATCGCTGGTCAGCGTCTGGCACCACCATTCGATCGAGAATGTCGATCAACTGCGAACTCACCCGCGCTTGGTCATGCCACTCCACAGCCTGAGTTTGGGGATGGCGCGGCAGTTGGTTCGGCATATACCCAGTCACCGCTTGAATCCCCATCATGCCTGCGGCATACACATCGCTCGCAAACTGCGGCTGCCCAGCGAGCTGCTCCTGGGCCATGTATCCGGTGGTGCCAACGGGCGGTGCCGCAGTCAGGTTTCCCTCGCGGTCGAGCGTGAGATGGCGAATATGCTTAAATCCACCCAAATCTAGCAGCATCAGTCGCTTGTCGCTCCAGCGACGAATGAGATGGCGGGGGCCTAAGTCTTGATGAACGATGCTGCGCTCGTGCAGCATCGTCAGGCTGGTTAGAATTTCGCGCAAGAGGGCGATCGCCTCTTTTTCATCCCAGCGATCGCCCAAGGTAAACGCCTGCCGAAGGTCATGGCCGTCGATCAGCTCTTGAACCAAATAAAACTCGCCACCCTGCTCCAAGTGTTCATAGGTTTTCGGAAAGGGATCGAGCTTACCCAGGTCGTAGCAGTACTGCGCATGGGTTTCAAAAATTTTGCGGGCGGCCTCCAGCACCACAGGCAGTTTAGAAGGCGGCTGAAATTTCTTCACCACACATTTGACGCCACCTCGACGATAGGTATCGTCAGCGAGGTAGGTTTTGCCCGCGCCCCCCCGGCCAATTTCCCGCAGCGTTTCGTAGCGCCCACCGATTAACATCCCACATCCTCTGCATCGCTAACGCACCGCCTGATGGATAGCCACTGCCACGGCTGAGGCATTTTAGTTTGTAGATGCTCCATATCCCACAACATCTACAAAGTGCCCTCGATTCTACCGCTATGGCAACGACTATTAAACATGCCCCCGCACATTATGAGCCTTTCAGTCAGAGAAATTATGATTTGCGGGGGGTTCAAACCACATTCAGTATTCCCACCAGACTCAGAGAAACTCCCTATAGCCTGGGGAATTTAGGAAACCTCAGACATTCAAGTCGGGTATTCGGATAGAGGAACATATCAGGGGCGTACAGTATTGTGGCCCCAAAATTGTGACCTCAATGTGGCTTCAAAGAGAAGCACTCGCTAACTCATCCCAATGCGCTGCACCACAATGCGCCACCAACTCCTCTACAGAACCGACAGGGATAACCGGAGTACCCAGTTGCTGCTCCAGCTCTTCTACCGTCATATCGTCTAGGAAGATTGTCGTGCCGTGCTTCAGCATTAAGGACGGGAGCAAAACCCCATCACCCAGATCTCGTCCGGCCAGCCCCGCCAGTAAATCTTCCCCAGTCAGCAGCCCCGTCACCGAAATCTCTTGCCCCCAGTAGCGGCTAGCGAGGGCCACCATATTAACTTGAAGCCGATCGACCTGATTTAACCGTTGCACAATGGGTTGAAACGCATGTTCCACCGCATTGCCCACTACCCAGGTCAACCGCTGCGGGGTTGGCACCTGCCCTGGCAACTGCTGCGCGGCAACCTCAAATTCCTGCAAGAACAGGCGAATTGACCCTACCCCATTGCCAATTTGGGGATAGTCTTCGTAGTGCTCAGTGGGGGGCAAGTCTATCCCTGCAATCAAGAACCACTCGTCGGCCAGCCACACCACAGTGGTGCCCAACTGCTGCTGCAACGTTTGCTGGAGCGGTTGCACCTGGGCAATAACCTCGCGCGCTTTTTGTGGCGTGACAGGCACCAGTTCATCCTGCTCGGGGCGAAAGCGGGTAAGGCCAACAGGCACCACCGCCACCGATGCCACGGTAGGAATGTCGCCCTGGTGAAACTGCACCAGATCCAGCAGGGTTTTGGTTAAGTGCTCGCCATCGTTGATGCCGGGGCAAACCACTACCTGAGCATGAATCTGCAGCCGCTGCTGCTGAAACCAGGCTAAGTGCTCGAGAATTTTGCCAGCCCGCTCGTTTTTGAGCAGGCGACTGCGAACATCAGGTTCGGTAGCGTGCACGGATACGTAGAGGGGGGAGAGGCGCATCTGAGCAATGCGATCCCACTCGGGGGGTGTCAGGTTTGTGAGGGTGAGGTAGCTGCCGTATAGGAAGCTGAGGCGATAGTCGTCGTCTTTGAGATAGAGGGTTTCGCGCTTGCCAGGGGGCTGCTGATCGATAAAGCAAAAGGGGCAGCGGTTGTTGCACTGCATCAGCCCGTCAAACAGTGCTGAATCAAACTCTAGGCCTAGATCGTCGTCGTCGTCTTTTTCAATTTCAATGGTATAGGTGCGCTCGTCTTTGCCCAGCACTTCGAGCGTTAGCTCTTCGTCGGCACAAAAGAAGCGGTAATCAATTAAGTCGCGGGGGCGATCGCCATTAATTGCTACCAAGCGATCGCCCGCCTCAAAGCCAACTTCATCAGCAATGGAACCGGGGTGGACGTGGGAGATGACGGCTGGGCGGATAGAAGCATGGCGCATGCTGCCATTATATATTGGGCACCAGACCCGCGGCGATCGCTCCCAAAATTGCCATCCCAAACCCCACCCGATACCAGATAAAAATCCACATGCTGCGGGTTTGCAGGTAGTGCAACAACCAGGCGATGGCTGCGTAAGACGATAGCCCTGCACTGAGCAACCCAATCACAATGGGAATGATCCCGCCTGTTCCGGCTAGGCTAGTCTCAAGTAAACCTTTCATTTCTACCAAACCCGCAAGGGTAATGGCAGGAAGACCGAGCAGAAAGGAAAACCGGGCCGCCGCTGCCCGATCCATGCCCAAAAATAAGCCCGCGGTAATGGTAGAGCCCGACCGCGACACACCAGGCATGATGGCGATCGCCTGAGCTAACCCCATCCATATGCCATCGCTGATCCCCAAGTCTTCTAATACTCGCTTGCGACGACCCATATATTCTGCCAGCGCTAAAAACATTGCTAGCGCAATTGACGTGATGGCGATCGCCCCCATGCTCCGCAAAGGCGAGTTGTCAAAATCGGGCACAAACAGTTTAATCAACACGCCCCCAATCACAATGGGAATGGTTCCGAGAACAATGCCCATCCCCATTCGAAAATCGAGGGATTGATAGTCTTTTTGCACAATAGCGCGGAGTGAGCCCCGCACCACCTGCACCACATCGTTCCAGAAATACCAAAGGATTGCGACAATGCTGGCCAGCTGAATCACCGCCGTAAAGGCAACACCCGGATCGCCCCAACCTAATGCCACTGGCACCACCTTTAGGTGCGCCGTGCTGCTGATGGGTAAAAACTCTGTTAAGCCCTGCACCAGCCCCAGCACCAGTGCTTCAAAAGAGCGCTGAATAAGACCCGGCGATGATTCTGGAGCAATAGTTGTTTGAGCCAGCTGAGCTAGGCCCAGTTCCATAGCCATACGACCAGACATTGTGATCAACCCATGCATAGTCATGTTCTCCTAATTCTTGCGTCGCTCATTTGATGGAGGGTGTAGCCGAGCCGACACTAATCTCTAAATACTGGTCGAATGCTGAAAACAGCAAACCTGAACGGCAAAATCCCCCGTATTCTGGCATATGCCTCACCTGATCACGGCACTGCTGCCCGCCAACTATATCAAGGCTTAAAAAAATAGCAGGAGATCTTTACCTAAATCGAGTTCAGGAACTGATGCTTACCTAAGTAGTTATCCCAATGCAGCGTAGGATTGCCCCAAATAGCAGTGGTTGGAGAGCAAAATTTGAAGGCAAGGTCGCAATTCCCTGGATCATTGTCTTAAATTTGGGCGAATCTATCAAAGATTGCTTCAAACAAAGATGCGTAACGCTCACTACAAAATGTATCCTTATGACGGTGATAGAACCAGTCATGGTGGTGAGTGACCGATATACGCTCAGAGGAGTGAGGCTATACATGAAAAAGGTTGAAGCAATCATTCGTCCCTTTAAGCTCGACGAAGTAAAAATTGCATTGGTAAATGCGGGCATTGTGGGCATGACCGTGTCTGAAGTGCGTGGCTTTGGCCGGCAAAAGGGGCAAACCGAGCGCTATCGCGGGTCGGAGTATACCGTAGAGTTTTTGCAAAAGCTGAAAGTGGAGATTGTCGTTGAAGACGACCAAGTGGATATGGTAGTCGAAAAGGTAATTTCAGCAGCCCGCACTGGCGAAATTGGCGACGGCAAAATTTTCGTATCTCCTGTGGATAAGATCATTCGCATCCGCACGGGTGAGGTCAACACTGAAGCCATTTAATTGAGGTGATATCGGCTCAGGTTAGAAAAGGCTAAGGCAGGTGCAACCGTGAGTGGGCAATAGTTCTCAAGATTGGATCGCTGCTTTAATACTTCCTGGCAGCAATGTCGCTGCTCGGCAACGACTCAGGCAAGGGGGCTTAGGTCATTTAGGTCATTTCTGGCAAAGAATTCTCCTGCATGGGGCGAACAACCGTAACGCCTTTGGCTTGGCTGCGCCAACGCCCCTCCGGTATCACCGCTGATGGATAGGGCATTTTCTTTGACAGAAGCCACCCTCCGTCTCCATTGCTCAGGTGCCGAATTTGCGCCATCTGCGACTAGCGTGTAAAGCGCTGATTAATCTTGACCGTTTTGTGGAACTCCGTGCTGCGAAGGCTTCACAACGCGGATTGCCTAACCTGTCTTCCCTAACCTGTATAGTTTGGTTCGTGCGTCCTGAGAGTCACTTCAAATCTGTAACGTGGCCAATTGAGGCAGCAGCCTGGCAAAGGCCACCCCTCGATGACTGATGCGATGTTTGGTTTCTGCTGACATCTCAGCAAAGGTCTGACCTTCGGCAGGCACGTAGAAAATTGGATCGTAGCCAAAGCCCCCAGCACCGCTAGGGGCTTTGCTGATCTCGCCGGGGCAAGTGCCGTCGGTCTGCAGTGCAATAGAGCCGTCGGGCCGGGCGATCGCCACTGCACACACAAATTGTGCTGTTCGCTGATCGGCGTCTCCTAACTCAGTCAAGAGCCGCTGAATCCGCTCTGCATCAGTCTGACCGTAGCGGGCTGAATAGAGGCCGGGTGCCCCGTCTAGCGCGTCTACTGAGAGCCCAGAGTCATCGGCGATCGCCCATTCTCCTAGGGCGATCGCCACCTGTGACGCCTTAAGGCAGGCATTGTCTAAAAACGTAGTGCCTGTTTCTTCGATCTCTAATTCTGCTGGCTTCAGCACCAACTCCCATTGGGGAACGGTGTCTTGCAGATAGGCCTGCATTTCTTTCACTTTTCCAGGGTTGCCTGTGGCTACAATAAGACGCGACATGGTCTCTCCTATCACTCCTGCAATGCATCCTTAGTCGACGCTGCTGAATGTTAGGTATAACCTGTCCGCATCCCCAACCCTCTTCGACAAGCTCAGGACATCTCTTCTGCCAAAGGAGAAGGGAGTCGGAGATCTTGCACCCTAGCCTCTTGGGCTAGGGCTAGGGTGAGGGCGGATCGGGTCGGTTCATACCAGGATTCAGCAACGCCCCTTAAGCCTTTAAACGTGACTAGCCCAATCTTTTGCCCAAGCCAGGTTTTCGTGAACGCGCTCCATTGTGGCTGCTTCAGAATACAAGCGCAGCACAGGCTCAGTTCCGCTGAAGCGAATCAGCAACCAGCTCTGGTCGGCCAGCTGAAACTTGTAGCCATCGATCGCGAGGATATCGGTCACGGCATGTCCGGCGACGTTGGTAGGAGGCTGGCTTCGCAACTGCTGAACCAGGCGATCGCGCACATCCATTCCTGCTAGGGGTAGGTCAATACGGTCATAGGCAGACGTAAACCCAGTTTGCTGTTGCAATGCCGCATACTGCTCGCTTAAGTCTTTGCCCGACTGCGCCACGGCTTCTAGCACATACAGTGCCGAGAGCAGGGCATCGCGCTCGGGAATGTGGCTGCCATAGCCAATCCCCCCCGATTCTTCACCCCCGAGAAACACATCGGCTTCGAGCATGCGGTCGGCAATGTACTTGTAGCCGATGGGGGTTTCGTGCAGCGGCAGGTTATAGAGCTGCGCCACTCGTGGAATCAGGTTGGAGCCACTGATGGTTTTGACGATTTCGCCTGTGAAGCCCCGATGAGTAGCCAAATGCTGAATCAAGACAGGAATCAAGACCTGAGAGCTGAGGAAATTGCCCTGCCCGTCTACGGCAGCAATACGATCGCTGTCACCATCAAACACGAGCCCTACCACCTGCTCGCTACCCTGCCGTTGATAGTGCTTGATCTTTGCAAGCAGATCGGGCAGATAGCGGGGCAGCGGCTCGGGTGCGCCGCCCCCAAACATCGGATCGGCCTCGCTGTTGAGCTCGTGAATGGCGATCCCCAGAATTTGCTCTAGACCTGTGGCCGCAGCCCCATGCATCACATCGGCAAAGACGACCAGTGACCCATCGGCGATCGCCCCTCGCAACTGGGCCACATCCACCTTGGCGCGCAACGCATCGCAGTAGCTCGTCCAAGGGTTAAAGGACTCCAGCGTACCGGCTTCTGCGATTGGCAACGGCTCCGTCAGCATCGCTTCCACTTGCTGCGTCACTTCGGGCGGCACCGAGCCGCCAAACCCACCTTTGATCTTCAACCCAGAATACGCCGCTGGATTGTGGCTTGCGGTGATGACAATCGACCCTAATGCCTGGTGCTGTTTGGCGGCCCAGCTAAAAGCTGGTGTCGGCGCGAAGCAGTCTGACAGCAGCACATTGAAGCCCGCTGCCTGCACCGCTTGCGCCGCGACCTGGGCAAACTCGGGCGAGAGAAACCGCCGATCGTAGCCAACAATAATGGTGCGGTTGGGGGTGCTGTGCCCATAGATGCGATCTAAGGCGATCGCGGCTCGGGGTGCCACTTGCATCACCCGCTCAAAGGTAAAGTCGGCGGCTATCATGCCGCGCCAGCCATCTGTCCCAAAGGTGATTGGCTTGTGGACAAAGGATGCTGGAGAGAGCTTATCTGCCATACAACGAAGTACCTCAGGGTTAGATAGGAAGGGCGATCGCCAGTCTCATGCCATTCTAATCAGGTTTGCTTACGCGGTTGTGCTCTTAATCTGCTAAGCGTGGGGCTGAATCTACGCTAGCCTAACCCACAACCAAATTGACACGTTCGCCGTCGGACTTATTCCGCTTTTGTAGCCCCTCATCCTAAATTCCTCTCCCAGCGTGGGCTCTTGTGTATACATAAGTCCTGAAACCCTTGCGACCAGAGCTTTCCCCTCATCCCCCAACCCCTTCTCCCAGAACGGGAAAAGGGGAGCCGGAAAGCCTTGTCTGGCCTTCCCCTCGCCCATGTTTGGGAGAGGAAGACTGAGGGGTGAGAGCCAAGATTGTGTATAAGCAGTAGCCCAGCATGGGAGAAGGACTTTGAATCTGGATCTCCTTACTCCCCTTTTGGGAGAAGCGATGTCTTGAGCTTGTTGAAGGGGGCTAAGGGATGTAGAGCTATGCTCTTCCCGCAGAGGGGATCGACTTGCAAAACTGGGATGCACTTTCTCCAAACTTACAGTCAACCATACTGGAATCAGGCTGAAATTAGGGTTGTACCGCGTCTGCCGTTGTGGAGCAAGTAGTTGCTTCTACTCTCTAAAGTCCCTAGCTGCGATGGTTGGAAAGGCTATGAGCACTATCGCCTGCTATTTTCTTTAGCGTGAACCCTGACGAGGCTAATGCTAGAAGCACATACTAGAAGCACATAACCTAATAGGGCGATAAGTTAACAATAGATTGGCAGTTTAAGTCATTCTTAATTCTACAGAGAACGCTCATGCTCATCCGGAATAGCTACCTGAATTTATGCCTATCTATATAGATTGTTGTTCAACTCATAACTTTTAGAAATTCGTTAATAAATCACTCGATGAGTCTTTAGGCTTACTCGTAATTTGGGCAATAAAAGTTCCGTAAATCCTCTGTTTATAGGGTAAGGAAGCGATCGCCCCTGTAGACGTTATTAGGCGATCGCCCAACTCAATTTCAGCATCGCCCGACTGAATGGAGAATCTTTTGCCTATTGTCAACCCCAACCTCTTGAAGGTGAAAACCTACGATGAGGCGATCTGAAACCCTCTGATAGATGGGCGATCGCTTGATTGTATTGGCGAACCCAATCTAATCATCGTTCATCAAACAAGGGGATTAAACGACTCTGAAACAGCGTGTAATTGACCAGACTGCGTATAAAGAACTAGTGAATTCTGGCTGCACGGTATTGGTTTTTCTATCAGTAAAGCCACACAATTCGAGCAAGGCGTTTATGAGGTTCCCCCGCTGTGCCTGTGCTCAAAGACGATAACAGAATTGATCAAGCCCCGGACGCAATTGCTCCATCGTCTCAACGATTTCGAGTGGGCGCTCATGTGCAAGCGCTGCGCCCGCGGCAGTGGACGAAGAATGCGATCGTGTTTGCAGCACCGCTCTTTGGCTTGGCGTTAAATATTGATGCCCTGGGTAATGCACTCTTGGCATTTGCGTTGTTTTGCTGCATGTCTAGCAGCTTTTATCTAATCAATGACTTGATGGATGTCGAGTCGGATCGACGGCATCCGGTCAAGTGTAAGCGACCGATTGCCGCTGGCTTTGTCAGCGTGCCGGTGGCTATTGGGATGGCGGTTTTGTTAATGGGGGGTGCGCTCACAGTGGCGGCCAGTCGATCCCTGCTGCTGGCGGCAGTGCTGGGTTTTTATGCCCTGTTGCAGGTGGCGTATAATCTGCGCCTTAAGCACACGGTGATTTTGGATGTGCTGGCGATCGCCACTGGATTTGTGCTGCGGGCTTTGGCCGGAGCCGCCGCCACCGATATTCAGGTCTCTTCTTGGTTTTTGCTCTGCACCGCCATGCTGGCACTGTTCTTAGGCATTGAGAAGCGAAAAGCTGAAATGCGGCTGGCGCTGACCAAAAAAGGCAAGCCGCGCAAAGTGCTGCAGCGCTACTCTCTACCGCTGTTGCAGCGGATGGAAGGAATGGTAACCACAGGGGCCATCATGTGTTACTCCCTTTGGAGTTCTGGGCCTCGGGTGGGTGGTGCTTCTACGCCTTGGATGCTGCTGACGGTGCCGTTAGTGCTATACGGCATCTTCCGCTATCAATTACTCAGCGACCCAAAGGAAATGTCTCGCCGCCGCAAACTGGGCAGTGCCACCGCAGGGCAGACAGAACGGCCCGATGAGGTGCTGCTCACCGATGTTCCGATTCTATTGACGGTGCTGACTTGGGCAGGGCTTACGTTTGCTATTCTGCTGCTCAGTCAGTATGAACTGCTCTAAACAGAGTCCGTCAACTTGATTTTGACAAGTTCAGTCTGGAACTTTGAGACAAAGTTCACGGTGCCGGGTATCCGGGTATACAGTATGCCTTTAACCATACAATGCCGATCTCCTATCTGTTGCTGGGTGGGCGAATGGGTCATAGAGGCTCAGAGCTATAGACTGATACGCCACAAAAGGTAGGGAGATGCGGCAGCATCAACACCGATACCCCCAATTCATCTAAGACTGAGCATCTTGGACGATTTTGGAGAGGCTTAGCCTCTCCAAAATCGTCCAAGATGCTCAGGACTCCGCACGCAGTGCGTCAGTCTTGTCATCAATAGACATCAGTAATTTCAAATAGAAAAGCATGCCGCGACTTCGAAATGTATCCGATTCGGTTTCGCCTAATCGTCTGGGGCAACGCTCTTTAAACCGCATCCCGCGAGCTGCGGGGGCGATCGCCCAGATCGATCTCTTGCAGCTTCAGCAGGCTCACATTCGCGGTCTCATCCTCGATTTAGATAACACCATCGTTTCAGAAGATGATCGGGTTATGTCGCCCAATGCCGAAGCCTGGATTGCGGAGGCATTACAGATGGGATTCCAGTGCTACCTGCTTTCTAACGGATCGCGGCGATATCGCGTGCGGTATTGGTCAGAGCGGCTGGGTCTCCCGGCCTTCAGCCCTGCGCGCAAGCCCTTTCCTAAAGGATTTCGGACTGCTCTAAGGGCGATGGGGTTGACGCCAACCCAAGCCATTGTGATTGGGGATAGCCGACATACGGATGTCATTGGAGCCTGGTGGGTGGGGTGCCGCTGCATTCAGGTCGCATCGCTGCCCCATCCGCCGCGATGGTGGGAGGCGATCGCCGGACGCTGGCTCCATCATCACTATCCCGCAGCGTTATCCCTAGAGCCGCTCGATGTTCAAGCTGCATTACAGGACTATAAGGACGGGCTGAGATAATGGCACACACACTATTGATCGGGTTGGTGGCGGTCACAGTTGTGTTAAATACGCTGGCCCAAACCCTGCTTAAACTAGGCTCTGGCAGCACACCCCTGAACTGGTATCTGCTGGGAGGGCTGGGGGCCTATGGCTTTAGCACGATCTTTTACATTCTGGTTCTAGGACGGTTCAACCTATCGATTATTTATCCCATCGTAATTGGGCTAACCATTGTGGCCACGACGATGTCAGGAGCTTTCTATCTGAGTGAATCGGTGCCCTTATCGCATTGGGTGGGCATTGGGCTGATGCTTAGCGGCATTGGGGCGATCGCCTTTGGGGGCAAACTGCTGGGTTAAGTCGGCTCTTGGCTGGAACCGTCTACTTACCAATGAGCTTCGTCATCCCAATCCCACCAAAGTAGAGCGCCAGCACCGCACCCGCCAGCAAACTCTGGGTCACGGGATCGGTGGAAGGTGTAAGCACCGCGCCGAGCACTGCGCCTCCTAGCACAACATAGCGCCATCCCTTAATCATCTGGTCAGAATTGACAATGCCCAACAGCCCTAGCAGCACCTGAATGACAGGAATCTGAAACGCCAAGCCAGTGCTAAAGAGCAGCAGCAGCACAAACTCAAAATATTTATCAATCGACCATAACTGCTCCACCACATCAGCCCCATAGCTAATGAAGAAATTGAGCGCAGCTGGAATCAGCGCAATATAGGCGAAAACCAGACCACCCAAAAATAAAATGCTAGAGCCAAACACAATAGGTGCCAGCAACCGCCGCTCTTTACGGGTTAAGCCCGGCAATACAAACTGAATAATTTGAAATAGCACAAACGGGCTCGCCACAACCAAGCCGCTATATGCCGCCACTTTGATGGAGACAAAGAAATACTCTCCCGGTGACAATTGCAGAAACTTGACTCCCTGAGCAGGCACTTCAAGCACCGACACAATTTTGTTGACGAATACAAAACAGCCAATGATGCCCCCAATCACGGCAATGAGCGCATAGAAAATTCGCATCCGCAGTTCTTCGAGGTGGTCGAACAGCGACATTTCTACATCATCAATCAAATCTTCGTTGACAGAGTCGTCCGCAGCGCCTAACGACGCGGTGGACGAGTTAGAAGACGCACTGTCAAGCTCAGTAGGGGCAGTCATAAGCGCTGGAAATGAAAGGATGATGGAGTAAGTGCGCTAGGTACACCAAGCACAATACTAGCCTACTGTGTTTGCCCGGTATCGGCGACTCTATCATTCACTGAAGCCCGCAAAGTTAAAAAATTGCTTGCAATGTTGCTCAGACTTCTGCTAGCTTAATAAAGCGCGAAATTTGCTAAGCCTCGCTCAAAGGCGCGGCATGCTAGCAAGAGCTTCTATCGCTCGCAATCTCGCCGGGATAGCTCAGTTGGTAGAGCAGAGGACTGAAAATCCTCGTGTCGGCGGTTCAAGCCCGCCTCCTGGCATTCAACTAAATCAAGCGAAAAGCCCTGAATATAAACGGTTTGGGGCTTTTGCTTTGGAGTCCTTGATTTTCGCGTTGTCCCTTTTTGGACATCTTTAGGCGAGTTTGGGGGACGGATTGGGGGAAAATTGGGGGAATTTTTTGGGGGAATATCCGGACGATAGCCCCGGTGCCCGAAGAGGGGAGTAGTACGAATGCTCTTTATCTCCGGTGCTGCCATGTACTCGGTTACCTCAAGAAGCAAAGGCAAAAAAGGCTCAGTCCAGTTCAAAAACACCAAGGGACGGCTGCAAATCGTCTTTTCTTACCCCGTGGAAGTGGATGGGGAGATACAGCGTAAGCGGTTCTACATCTCCACAGGCTTTGAAGACACGCCCCTAAACCGCCAGCGCGTAGGCGATACAGTCAGGGCGATTCAGCGAGATATTGACTATGGGGAAGTGGATCTCAGCCTACAGAAGTACCAGACCGTTGGATCTCTCACCACGGTTTCCCCCATTTCCCCCAATCCACCCGTAGCCCCTGAGATGGGGCTGGATCAGATTTGGGAGAAGTACGCCCAGTTCAAGAAACCCCAGATCAGCCCCAGCACCTACGCTAAGGACTTCACCAAACAGAAAAATCACATTAGCCGTTTCCCCAGTCGATCTCTAGACGAGGCTATTCTTATTCGTGACTACCTGCTAGCCCATTTGACACCCGATGCAGCCAAGCGTTGCCTGACCCAGCTCAAAGCCTGCTGTAGCTGGGCAGAGGAGGAAGGCTTGATCGAGGACAATCCCTTTCTGACAATGAAAATTAAGGCTCCCAAGGGGCTGTCTGAAGATGAGGATGTGAATCCCTTTAGCAAGGATGAGCGCGATCGGATTATTTCGGGGTTTGAGAGCGATCGCTACTACAGCCACTACACTTCCTACGTGCGCTTTCTCTTTGCCACTGGAGCCCGCCCTTCGGAAGTCATTGCCCTCCAGTGGAAGCACATTACCCCAGCGGTCATCAAGTTTAGGCAGTCGGTGGTGGTCTCCGAAGATGGCTTGATCTTGAAGAAGGGGCTCAAGACTCAGCGGAAGCGGGATTTTCCTATCACTCCAGAGGTCAAGGCCATTCTCGACGCTATCAAGCTAGAGAATGGCGACATCGATACCTTTTTATTCCCTAGCCCTAAGGGAAAGTTCATTGACCAGCACAACTTTTCTACCCGCGCCTGGCGAGCCGTCCTCAAAGCCTGCGACATTCCTTACCGCAAGAGCTACCAGTGCCGCCACACTTTTATCAGCCTGTGTGTAGAAGCCCACATCAACAGCACGGCAATTGGTCGCTGGACAGGAACTAGTGCCAAGATGATTGACAAGCACTATGGAGCAACTAACTTTACAAATATAAGACCTCCTGATTTGTCGTAAACATTACCTTGGGGTAGACCATTGCAATACCCAAAATTTGTCCAAGAGTTCCCAGAACACAACTACCTCTCTTAACTCCTAGTTTGCTTTTTGCAGGTCTGATGGCTTAGTAAGCCCTCCTGATAAAGCTCAATCGCCCGCAAGTGAGCATTTGGGTTACCTCGGTTATGGAGCCAGTCTTGAATCAGCTCCAGGTTGTAGCGGACACATCGGCTGTTAATCCGCACCCAATGGATGCCCTCAATCCATTCGCCCTGAAGGCGATACTTTTTCAGTGTTGAGTCGCTGAGGTTGAGACATTCTGAGGCCGTTCGCTTGTTGACAAAAAGAAGCATGATACGCAACTCCTGGGTTAACAACAGAGACAAAGCCCGAAATAGAGTTGGTAGAGCGTTGTGGTGCAGCCCCCGGATTGCCGCCCTAGGTTACACCGTCCTAATGGTGTCATTCTAAGGGTGTAAATAGTACATTAGCTGAAATAATGCTGATTGGTTTGCAATGCTTAATACTAATTCAGCATAATTGGTATTTTGGCCATAGGAATTTACCCCTATCGCACTCTTGAACAACAGGGGTGGGATAGAGATTGGATGCTAGTCTCGAATCTCCATCCCCGGCTTAACCTGACTTTACTCGGTGAGGATGTCTCCAAGATCGCCTAGCTCATCGCCGTCCATCGCTATTCCTTGCTCAATATCCACGGCAGCTAAAGTAGGGGAGGAAGGTGCGATGGTCAAAGACCGGCCCGGAAGAGCCATCGCTCCTCCGACTCTAACCGCTGCTACTAACTCTTCTAGAATTGACTCCAACCGAGCAGTACTGCCCAGTGAAGGTTGAGCGCCGCCATGAAACATGACTGGATTTTCAATGTGGTAACGATGGCCCTTTGGGCCGGTCTTTGACCATCGCACAGATCAGCAATCTGCTTTGCCAACCGCTCCACACAATGCCGACCCATTTCCTGAATCTCCGAGACCGATAGCTCGCCGTGGAACTCCTCAGCCAAGGGACGGTAGAACGCCATCATGGCATCCATTCCCTGCTGTCGGCCTTGGCGACCGGTGAAATGCGGATTGTTCAGCAGGTAATTCAGCACCACCGCTGTAGCTGCCGGAAACTGGGCGTTGTAGATGAACTTGACCCGATCTGGATGCGGATGACCGTTTTGACTCATGCTCTTACCCCTAGTCGATTGACATCACCAAGCAGCGCCTGGAACAGGCCAAAGCCATCGGTCATCCGCATCGGCAGAGATGGCATCTCCACTGCTTCCGGTAGCTGAGCCTTGACTAACTGGGTCAACGCCTCCTGGTGCTCCCAAGTAAAGGATAGATGAGACGCAAACCCGCGCTCGTCAAAGAACTGCCGCAACGGCTCCCGCATCAAATAAGCGGCCCCGCCTGCTAACACCACATCGCCCTTTCCCGTCGCCAAACTCGGCAGCAGGTGGTCGGTAAAATGCGATTCCAAAATGGCCAGATACGCCGCTTCCACTTGAGCGATCGCCGCCGAGAAATCAACTGCCGTTCCCTTGGCCACTGAATACTGCTGAGCCTGCTTGGTCTCAAGCGCCCTCAGCAGCACGTCGTACTCCGTCACCGACACCCCCGCCGCATTGGCGGCTTTCTCGAAAGATTCCCAGAAGCCCGGAAACTTGGAGGTCGATTTGGCTGAGTTCAGGGTGCCGGTCTCGAAGGCGAGTTGGGTGCCGTTGCGGTGCCCCAGCATCTCAATCCAGGTGGTGCGTTGGGCAATGGAAAACCCTGCCTGCTGAAGCTGAGCTTTGCGCTGAACGTAGATACCGTAGCCCTCGGGACGGAAGCTGAGCGTCAGATTGACCCGATACTCCACCTCATCTTGAAACCGAAAGCCTTGAGCCAAAGTCGTTAATCGAGACGCGATCTGCTGACGGGTAGCCAATTCATTAATCGGCAGCAACACCCAAACAACAGCATCAAACCGAGCCGGAAGGCTTTCGGTTTTGGCGATCGCTCCCAACACCCCGATGATCCGCTCGGGAGCCTTGAGGCTTTTGTCCTCCTTGAAACTGTTGTAGTCGAGAAACCTCTGAGCGGCCTTGCCCACAAACGTCAACACCTGACCATTGCGGTACCAAGCACAATCTTGCGGACGGCCCCCAGGACTGATCGATTCGACCCCAGCGGCTTCGCGCTGGGCCACTTCCGCCTCCATCCAAAGGGCGTGGGTCTGCCCCTGGAGCAGCTTGTAGAAGAACTTGCCGCCAGACTTGCCTAAGTCACAGGCCAATAAAAGCGTCGGAGCACGAGAATTCATAGAAACATCTCCTAATCACTGCTCCTTTTATCAGCACTAGATCAGCTCAATCCGTGCAAATTCGTGAAACTTTGCAAAAAAACGCAATAAAGCCATTGAGATAGTGTGACTTTTCGGGAATCATGCTGTTGATGCTGATTGAGTGGAATATAATTTGGTGTATCAGGATGCTGCGCCCCTATCGGGGGCTTCGCGGAGAGGTCACACAGTACGCCAAGGTTTTGGCAAAAACCGGGCAACGGCCATCCCCTCAGGGTTTCTACCGTTTTTGAAGACGCTACCGCTTTCGCCTCAGGGTGGCGTCGTGTTTTTAACCCCGCTTCTCCATGCTTTCTACGAGCAACCTCTCTGCCGCTCAGGCGGAGACCTATTACACGAAAGAGGATTATTACTCGGCTGAAGAAGCGGCTCACCCGACAAAGTGGGTGGGCAAGGGGGCTGCGTCGTTGGGTCTGGCTGGAGTCGTCAATCAGCAGGAATTCAGCCAGATGCTTTCTGGGCAGGCTCCTGGTGGGGAGATGTTGACGGGTAAGGTGATCGATCCAGAGAAGCGACGGGCGGCGACGGATTTTACCTTCAGTGCGCCAAAGAGTGTCAGCATTGCGGCCCTAGTGCAGCAAGACGCGCGGGTGTTGGAGGCCCATCATCAGGCGGTGGCTAAAGCTCTATCGGTGTTGGAAGAGCGCTATGCCCAGACGCGGATCTCAACCGAGGCCGGGCGAACTAAGGTGACGACCGAGAATATTGCAGCGGCGGTGTTCACCCATTCCACCAGTCGGGAGGCGGAGCCGCAGCTGCATAGTCATTGCGTGGTGATGAATGCAACGCAGTTGGCCGATGGGCGGTGGTTTAGTTTGAGCAATGAGGCGGCGATCGCCAATCAAAAACTCCAGCGTTGACCCCAGAGCAATGGGAGAGCGTATTGGGAACCGTGTTGCAGAGCAGCTTAGAACCGCTGCGAGCCGAGATCTGCGTGAATACGCAGCGGGTACTGCACCTCGAAGACCACGTCCAGACCTTGGGGGAAGATTTGGCGATGTGGCCGCAGCACTGGAACCAGAGCTTGGGGCTCTTGGTCGCGCAATTGCAGCGTATCGTCAGCGACGAGACCTCCTCCGATGCGCAGGCGACCTTGCAGGAGCAGTTGCGGCGGTTAATAGCGGCTTTGAGCAGTTGGAACGGGCAGCTCAAGACCGAGTTGGCCTTGCAGCAGCAGTTGATAGAGTCACTAGAGCGGTTGGAAGGACGGTTGGACGAGAGCAGCAAAAGTTAGATGACCTAGAACCGCTAAAGGTGAATTCGAGAGAGCAGCTTTTGGCGCGGTGGGAGCAGTATTCGGCGGGGCTACCGTCAACGAGTTTGGAGTTGCGGGTGGCCCAGCGGGCGTTACGGGATGGATGCTCGGCTAAGGAGGTAGCGCTGATGCTGGTGGCGGGGAGCGAGACGGTAAGGCTGATCCATGACAAGCAAGGTAGGAAAGAGGCGATCGCCTTTGCCCAGCATATTGTAACCCTAGCGAGCCAGCAGCAATCTCAGCAGCCGTCTAAGAACGCTTACACCAGCAGGGGACGAGAGCCGATTGAGCGTGAGATATAGAGACTGCATATTGCACCCCTGCCAAAAAAAACAGCAAAACCAGCTTCCCCCCGAGGGGATTGAAATATACTGGGCCTAAGCATTCCGGTGACCCTATGCCTAGAGCTGCCCCCAACGTTGCCCAAGGAACCGAATTAGACCTGAGCGCCAAAACCCTGTGGCCTGCCGCAACAGAGCTAGTCAGCCTGCGGTTTGACCTGGTGGCCGACCACGCCTACGAGCTGTATCCGCAATACACCATTGGTCTGCACGCCTGGTTTTTGCAGCAGATTCAGGAGTTTGACCCAGCGCTGTCGGCGCAACTGCACGATGGCGAAACCGACAAAGCCTTTAATATTTCCGGGCTGAGTGGGCAGTTTTCGACCCAGAGCCGTAGCCTGCAGCTGCAAGCGGGGAAGACCTACCAATGGTATGTCAATGGCTTGACGAAGCCCGTGGTGAAGGGCTTGGCCCAATGGCTCAAGCAGCTGCCCGAGGAGGTTGCGCTCAGAGATGCACCGCTGACAATCCGCCAGGTGAGTCTGGCTCAAGCGCCGACCACCTATGCCAAGCTGGCAGCGGTAGAGCCAGGGCGTAGCCTCAGCCTTACCTTTGTCAGCCCCACCAGTTTTCGTCGCAAGGGCCACCATCTGCCGCTGCCCTGGCCGAGGAATGTATTCCACAGCTATCTGCGGCGGTGGAATGAGTTTGCCAACCGTCCAGTGGATCAGGATGATTTTCTCGATTGGGTGGATGACCATGTAGTGTTTCAGCGGCACGAGTTGGCCAGTGAGAAAATTGTGGCGGGCAAGCGCGGCTCGGTGACGGGGTTTACGGGAGCGGTGACCTATGGGCTGGCGGGCAAGGCCGACGACACGGCTGAGTATGTGCAGCTGTTTTATACGCTGGGGCACTATGCGCCCTACTGCGGCACGGGCCACAAAACGACGTTTGGCCTGGGTCAAACGCACTTGGGGTGGCACCTGAGCCAGGCCGAGCCCCAGGCGATGCCCATGGCTCAACGACTGCTGGCCGAACGCATTGATGAACTGACGACGCACTTTGTGAACCAAAAGAAGCGCACAGGCGGCACCCGCGCTCACGACTCTGCCGAAACCTGGGCGACGATTTTGGCACGGCGGGAGCTGGGCGACTCGCTGCAAACTATTGCAGAGGAACTGGAACTGCCCTATGAGACGGCGAAGACCTATAGCAAGCTGGCGCGGCGGGCAATCAAGGGGTGATGGCAGCAGGCAGGAATCATCGGAACGGCGGACGCAAGGGGTTGCCTGCTGTCTGCCGTTGCTTCTGGCCTACACTAAAAACAACTTCATTCTGAGTTGTCTCCAATGCCCTCTCCATTCCCCGGCATGGACCCTTACCTTGAGCACCCTAGGGCGTGGCCGAATATTCATCATCGCTTGATGACGGCGATCGCCGATGATTTAGCGCCAAAGCTGCTGCCCAAATATCAGGTGTTGATTGAAGAGCGCGTCTACCAAGTGGAGGGTCAAGACTCTATTGGGGTTGGGGTGCTGGATGTTGCAGTGGCGCAAGGGCAACGGCAGCGTGCCCAGAGCACTGTTGCACTGGCTAGGGCACCTCGCCCTAGCGATGCAGTGATGGTGACGCTGACGATTCCGGAAACGATTCGACAAGGCTATTTAGAAATTCGAGAGATTGCGACAAGCCAAGTGATAACCGTGGTGGAGGTGCTATCGCCGACAAACAAGCGCCCTGGCCGGGGACGGGTGGAGTATGAAACGAAACGAGCGACGCTGCTGGGCAGCCTCTGTAATTTTGTAGAAATTGACCTGCTGCGCCAGTGGCCCCCGTTGGTGATACCGCAAGGGGTTGAACCTTCTGCTTATCGTATTTTGGTGAGCCCGCAAGACCTGCGGCCCCAGGCTAGTTGGTATGGGTTTAACCTGGCAGACCCGATTCCCTTGTTTGAGCTGCCGCTGCAATCGGGGGATCAAATTCCGGTGGTGGATTTGAAGGGGCTGTTGGATGGTATCTATGATCGCTCGGGCTATGGCTTGGTCATTAATTATGCTCAAGATCCGGTGCCGCCGCTGGAGGGTGCTGATGTGGTTTGGGCGAGAGAGTGGTTGAAAGAGGCTAAAGGCTGATTTAGAAGGCGGTCAGGTCTTCCCAGGATGGGGCACCGTCCAGCGCATATTTCTTTAGGCGATCGCCCAGCTCCTTCACTTCGTTAGCGTCAGGACACTCAACGGCGGGGCCTTCCTTAAACCGACCGTGATAGACCTCTAGTCCAAAGGCGATCGCTAGCCGAAACACCGTGCGATCGCTCGTGAAGCCTGTCAGCGTTCTGCCGTCCAGACGGGCTCCCAGATCTTGCTTGCCAAAGTTGCTGCCCAGGCGGATGAGTCCAGACCGCACCATTCCGGGCTTCATCTCCCAGAAGACATCGGCGGTTTTGCCATCAACCTCCATCTCCAGGGTTGGGTATACTTGGTTGCTCACGTAGCGCGGGTTTTCAATTTTCATAGGTGTCTTTTGTTGGGTGTCTTTTGTATCGATTCAGCCTTGTGTGACACAGTATCGCCAGTCTAGGTTGGTGTTTCCATCCCCTTGCGGGGAATGGGTTAGGAAAGAGCCCAGGCATGGCTGTCGTATTAAATGAGCTTTGGTTCAGTTTCCGTCCCCTTGCGGGGAATGGGTTAGGAAAGCTCCCGGTATGGAACTTAAGTCAGATGGTCTCAAACACTATTGTTTCCGTCCCCTTGCGGGGAATGGGTTAGGAAAGCGTACTGGCAGTCGGGCTCAGCCTTATGGCGTCACTAGTTTCCGTCCCCTTGCGGGGAATGGGTTAGGAAAGTCGCAGCGTACACGTTTACAAACAGCGGTCGTCAAGTTTTGTTTCCGTCCCCTTGCGGGGAATGGGTTAGGAAAGGAGTTTGTTGGCAACGTTGCAAGAGCGGGTACTATGCTCGTTTCCGTCCCCTTGCGGGGAATGGGTTAGGAAAGCCTTAATGATTTGCTCTGATTTGTGATCAACATTTGTTTCCGTCCCCTTGCGGGGAATGGGTTAGGAAAGACAGCAAAAAACAGGAGGTTCCTCATGTCCAAAAAAGAGTTTCCGTCCCCTTGCGGGGAATGGGTTAGGAAAGTAATTGCGCCTCCCGGTTACAAACTTGTAGGCATCGACCTGCAAGCGTTTCCGTCCCCTTGCGGGGAATGGGTTAGGAAAGGTGCCTTCCTGACGCTTCTAGAGGCCTCGTGAGATGTGTTTCCGTCCCCTTGCGGGGAATGGGTTAGGAAAGCATACGTCTAGTCGGGCTATCTGTAGTTGAAATAACTGTTTCCGTCCCCTTGCGGGGAATGGGTTAGGAAAGAAGTTTACTGGGTTTATTGAAGAACATGAACTTGCCGGTTTCCGTCCCCTTGCGGGGAATGGGTTAGGAAAGTAGATGCGCGGAACTTTCAAAGTGCCTTTTTAGAAAAGGTTTCCGTCCCCTTGCGGGGAATGGGTTAGGAAAGCTTTACCGGATGTTGGCGAGGAAGGGCGATCGCTGTTTCCGTCCCCTTGCGGGGAATGGGTTAGGAAAGCAAACGACGTTGGCCTTATTGAGCGTAAAGTGTACAATAGTTTCCGTCCCCTTGCGGGGAATGGGTTAGGAAAGAAAGTGCTCCCTCCCCTTTATAAGATAACCTAATAGTTTCCGTCCCCTTGCGGGGAATGGGTTAGGAAAGCAGGCGACCGCTAGACGTGGCATGCTTCTGCAGCAGTTGTTTCCGTCCCCTTGCGGGGAATGGGTTAGGAAAGCGACCTTCGACAATCCGTTTCCAACGGCTCTAAAGTTTCCGTCCCCTTGCGGGGAATGGGTTAGGAAAGAGCGCTTGGTATCCCCTGGATATCGGGAACCGACCCGGTGTTTCCGTCCCCTTGCGGGGAATGGGTTAGGAAAGAAGAGTACTCCGTTGCGTCAGAACGGAGAGCCTTTATCGTTTCCGTCCCCTTGCGGGGAATGGGTTAGGAAAGAAACCTTTGCTTACTGCGCGGTGCGCTTTATAAGCTTCTGTTTCCGTCCCCTTGCGGGGAATGGGTTAGGAAAGCGACGGGCTAACCTATTACACTGTGCTGGTGAGAAACGTTTCCGTCCCCTTGCGGGGAATGGGTTAGGAAAGAACACGCAAGGGCTTCAGCGAGGATACGGCAGAGGGGTTTCCGTCCCCTTGCGGGGAATGGGTTAGGAAAGGAAAATTGAGAAGGCGGACAAATTAGGTATAAATACGTTTCCGTCCCCTTGCGGGGAATGGGTTAGGAAAGCGCCTAGGGTGATGGCCTGCACGGTGCGACCTGACGGGTTTCCGTCCCCTTGCGGGGAATGGGTTAGGAAAGTCTTAATATTAGAGCTGTTGGGGAATAACTGAAAGAACTACCCTCGCTGGCAGTGGTTCTGTTTTGGTGCTGGTCTCAAGCGGCCATCAGGTAGAAGTTCTATAATCCAACAGCGGTGAGCATCAGGTGGTCAT